>Ga0075163_10000272_pt1 | contig 64718 bp, 51 predicted proteins | sample JI1023141ADNA_FD_71478 | JGI IMG/M metagenome (GOLD analysis project Ga0075163, IMG submission 71478) | Wastewater effluent complex algal communities from Wisconsin, to seasonally profile nutrient transformation and Carbon sequestration -... | ecosystem: Engineered > WWTP > Effluent > Algae... | reverse complement strand
TTCTTGCAATAACAATTTTTTCTCTGTTGCACTACACTCCTTTAACGCATTTACTTTGCTGCTAAAATCTTCATACAAAGAATTATTTTTTCCTGATTTATCAAATGGAAAACCGGTTAACATTCCTTTGGCATCTGCCAATACATAAGGAAACACGAAACGCGGAGGGATAATGTTTTTTTCCTCTCTAATTTTTAAATCTTCATGCAATTGATCAAATAAAGTTGTTACTCTGTTTATGCGCGCGATATATGCTTTCGCATCTTTCAAACTATCAATTCTATGAAAATTTATTAAAAAGGATGGCACATCATTGTGTAAACCATCGAGCTGATTTACCGGATAATTGTGAAATCGCCATTTAAAATTTTCTATTTCTTGTGTGCTTTGCGTATCAAATAATTTATAACTGATTTTGGCTTGTTCATCTAACTTGTCGTAGTTAATTTCCTTTTTCATTTCAGTCAAGGCAGCAGATGTTATGGCAATTTCAGATTGTGCATGAGCATCAGAAATATCGTTCCATTTGTCGTAGTCCTTTTTAATTCCAAGCCTTGTTTGTGTTTGAGGTGTACGACTTACATAATCATCAAAAACTTTGTCGAAAAATTGATTTGCTTTTTCTGTTTCGGCTTTTATTTCTTCGTCCGAATAAATAGTTTCTTCAACAGGTTTTTCCTTTTGAGATTGGCTATTACAAGCAAATAACATAAGTACTATACCTGTTAAACTGCGTTTCACGATTGATTTAATCATAGGTTGATGAATTGTTGAATGAAAATTAAAATGGTAAATCTAATGAAATCAACTATTCTTAGCTGCAATTATATCTAAATTTATTTTTCTTGATTAATCTTGAGTTAATCTATAAAAGTGTTAAGGAATATGTAGTATTTACAACGAAATCAAATCAGCAATAATTATAAGAATCACTGCCTGCTATAGCAATAGCTTATTTAAGGCTGGCAGTCACTAAATATGCGTTCCTATAATAAATTCTATTCATGAGAAATAGTTAATTCAGTTTCATTCATTCAAATTTTAGGTACAAAAGCGGATATCTATAAATTCAAAAATAATTTACTTAATTTAAACCTTTAGATAGTTACTATAGTCGTATTGCTAAATTTAAAATTCTAGAAGTATGAAAATCAAACTTTTGCTTAGCAGCTTTCTGCTACCGTTTTATTGTTCACAAAGTATCGCACAAACAGCTACACCAAAGGTGAAGCACAAACAGGAACAACAGCAAAAAAAAATTGCACAAGGTGTTAAAAATGGAGAGTTAACTCCGGCTGAAGCTGAGAAACTTGAAAGACAACAACGCAAAATTCAACACGAAAAAAAATTGGCTAAATCAGATGGAGTTGTTACCCCAGAGGAGCGCGCAAAAATACATCATCATCAAAAAAGGGCCGGAAAGCACATCGCTAAAGAAAAACACGACCCGCAGCACCGCTAAAGCAACTGAATAAAAAAAGCCGGAACTCATATTCCGGCTTTTTTTTAGTTAGCAAATAGTCGAAGCAAATGAGCAAGCTTAGATTTTAATTCCTTGCGTTTGATAATTAAGTCCAGAAATCCATGTTCAAGGACAAACTCAGCTGTTTGAAATCCTTTTGGTAAATCCTTACCAATTGTTTCTTTAACAACGCGAGGGCCTGCGAAACCAATTAATGCTCCCGGTTCCGAAATGTTTAAATCGCCCAACATGGCATAGGATGCTGTAACGCCACCTGTGGTGGGATCAGTTAAAAATGATATATAAGGGATCTTTTCCTTTGCGAGTAAGGATAATTTCACTGAAGTTTTAGCCATTTGCATTAATGAAAAAGCAGCTTCCATCATTCGAGCCCCACCCGATTTGCTGATAATCATTAAAGGAATTCTGTGTTGGATACAATAATCAATTGAACGAGAAATTTTTTCACCTACAACTGATCCCATCGAGCCTCCAATGAAATTAAACTCCATGCAGCAAATAACCAAATCTTGCCCTTCAACCTTACCATGAGCAGCGGTTAATGCATCTTTGAGGCCTGTTTTCTTTTGCGTGTCAACCAAACGGTCTTTGTACTTTTTTGTATCTTCAAACTGCAGGGGATCACCAGATGTAAGATTTGCAAATAATTCGGTAAATTTATTATCGTCGAAAATGACTTCGAAATACTCTTTAGAACCTACTTTTTGATGGTATTCGCATTTGTCGCAAACATACAAATTGGCAATATTATCTTGAGCTGTTACAATGTGTTTGCATTGAGGGCATTTGTACCACAACCCTTCAGGGGTTTCCTTTTTTTCGTGGGTTGAAGTGGTAATACCTTCTTTTATTCTCTTAAACCAACTCATACTTTATTAATTTTAAGGTTAATTTCGGAAGTATTAGAAATTGTTACACTAATTTCTCTCACCTCCGTCAACTAAAGCAATTTACGCGATGGTAATTTCCTTCGCTAAATACACATCCTGTATAGCATGTAATAATTCAACTCCTTCTTTCACCGGGCGCTGAAACGCTTTACGTCCGGAAATTAAACCATGTCCACCGGCTCTTTTATTAATTACAGCAGTAGTTACAGCATCCGCCAAATCGCTTGCTCCTTTTGATTCACCACCAGAATTAATTAAACCTATTTTTCCCATATAGCAATTTGCCACTTGATAACGGTTTAAATCAATAGGATGATTGGTAGTTAAATCGCTGTATACCTTTGGATGCGTTTTTCCAAAATTAATCGCAGTATATCCGCCATTATTGGTGGCTAATTTTTGCTTAATGATATCAGCCTGTATTGTTACACCTAAATGATTTGCTTGGCCGGTTAAATCGGCTGCAGTATGGTAATCGATTCCATCTTTTTTAAAGGCATTATTACGCGTGTAGCACCATAAAATAGTAGCCATTCCTAATTCGTGAGCACGTTCAAAGGCTTGTGCTACTTCAACAATCTGCCGACCCGATTCTTCAGAACCAAAATAAATTGTTGCACCAACAGCAACTGCTCCCATGTTCCATGCATCCTCAACTGAACCAAACATTATCTGATCAAACTTATTGGGATAGGAAATAAATTCGTTGTGGTTAATTTTAACAATAAATGGAATTTTGTGAGCATATTTTCTAGAGCAAGATGCAAGTACCCCATAAGTAGAAGCAACTGCATTGCATCCTCCTTCGATAGCAAGCTTTACAATGTTTTCAGGGTCAAAATAAATCGGATTGGGCGCAAAAGATGCTCCAGCAGAATGTTCAATTCCCTGATCAACCGGCAAGATAGAAACATATCCGCTTCCTCCTAATCGACCATGTCCGTAGATGGCAGCCAAACTGCGTATCACTTGATTGTTTCGATTGGTATCCATAAAGGTTTTGCCAACAAAATCGGCTCCCGGAATAACGATGTTTTCTTTAGAAATGGTTTTGCAAGTGTGATTCAATAAAGAATCAGCGTTGCTTCCTAACAATTCAGCTATTTTTGAAGAATTCATGCTCAGTTTATATTACGTTTATTTTAATTAGAAGGCCAAAGATAAAAATTTTTTATAGAGCCAATCTTCTTGAATTATTCTTGCTCTGTTAGCGGCAGTAAATAGCTTGTAACAAGGGGAAGTTGATTCCTTGTTTTGATTGCTGCTTTTAGCAAAGATTCGTACTATTGCAAAAAAAATAAATCATGTCGTATTTACTTGCACCTTCTGTACTTTCTGCTGATTTCGCCAATTTGCAGCGCGATGTTGAAATGATAAACAAGAGCAAAGCCGATTGGTTTCACGTAGACGTAATGGACGGAGTTTTTGTACCCAATATTTCGTTAGGATTTCCGGTTATAAAAGCACTGAAAAAGCATGCAAAAAAGCCCCTCGATGTACACTTAATGATTGTACATCCTGAAAAATATTTATCCCAATTTAAAGAGGCTGGTGCAGACATTCTTACTGTTCATTTAGAAGCGTGTACCCATTTACACCGCACTGTACAGGAAATTAAATCGTTGGGAATGCAAGCCGGAGTAGCGATTAATCCACATAGCCCGGTTGCCGGCTTAAGCGAAATAATTAGTGAAATTGATGTTGTATGTGTGATGAGTGTAAATCCAGGTTTTGGTGGACAAAAATTTATTCGAAATACATTTACGAAAATCAGTGAATTAAAAACTCTTATACTTCAAAAACAATCAAGTGCTAAAATTGAAATCGATGGAGGGGTTGATTTGTTGAATTACAAACAATTGATTCAACAAGGGGCAGATATTTTAGTGGCAGGGAATACAGTCTTCACATCCCCTTCTCCCATCGAAACAATCGAACTTTTAAAGCAAGTTTAATTTATTCGATTGAGGGCTTTTGCCGCAGCGCTTTTTTTGTTCCTCTAATTTTTTTCTCCTTTATTCTTACTTCCTTGTCGGCTTCACTCAAAGCAACAGCTATTCGCTTTTTAGGTTTTTGAAGTGTTCGTTTTAAAAGGGTATAAAATTTCCGAATGGCTATTTCCTTGTTTTTTAATTGTGATCGGTCTTCCTGACATACAATTCGCAAACAGCCTTCCGCTGAGAGCTTGGTTTTCCATTTTTCAAGTGCTATAGTTTTTTCAGAAGATGTTAAAAGTGTCGATTCGTTTGGATAAAAAAGCAATTCAATTTTTGACGCAACCTTATTAACATGTTGGCCTCCTTTGCCACTGCTGCGTGTAGCCTTGAAGATGAATTCGCCGGAAAAGTCTCTAGTTGCAAAGGTCATTGTTAGGTATAATTTTTTCAAATTTCATACTTTTTGCCGACTCAAACAAAAGTGTAAATTAGCGTTCCTTTTTTAAACCCATATATCAATGAAAAAATTAATAATGGCATTCTGCAGCATACTATTGCTGTCTTGCAATTCATCTGAAACAAAAAAACAAGAGCCCGAATCACAGGATGCAGCATTTGAAATATACAAAAACTACTTTGTAGAAGAACTTTGGAAAACATATCCTGAATGGGCCAGCGCAGTTGGTTACCATGCCTACGATTCGGTGATGACTGTGAACGATGAATCAACCCGAAAAAAAGAACTTTTGTTTTTGAATTCTCAATTAGATTCATTGAAAAAATATGATGAAAATAAACTATCGGCTAATAATAAAACCGATTTAGAATTAATCCGAAATCAACTGCACTCAGGAATATTTAACCTAACAGAATTTAATTCTCACGAATGGAATCCAAGTATATACAATATTAGTGGTACTTGTGCTGAAATTCTTGCTAGCAATGTTGATAAACTGGATACCCGTGTAAATAATATTTATTTGAAGTTGCGCAATGCCCGTGCTTATTACGAAGCAGCAAAAGCAAATATTAAAAATCCTACCGTTGAACATACCTTGCTTGCAATTCAACAAAACGAAGGGGCTGTTTCTACTTTTGAAACCGACTATATTGATTCAGTTAAAAAATCTAGCTTCAGCGAAAGCGAAAAATCGGCGATGATTGCTAGATCAAAAGAAGCTGCTGCTGCCATGCACGATTATGTTGCCTGGTTAAAGGCACTTAAAAATGACACACCACGTTCCTTTCGATTGGGCGAAGCATTGTATAAAAAGAAATTTGTGTACGATTTGCAATCAAGCTACGATGCTGATCAAATGTATGAAAAAGCCAGTAAACGAAAAGCGGAGATTCAACAAGAAATGGCCAATATCAGTAAAAAATTATGGCCTAAGTACATGGATAAACAACCCATGCCTGATAATGATTTAGAAATAACTAAACTAGTAATTGCTAAGCTATCTGAACAACATACCAGCCCGGATTCATTTCAAGTTGCAATTGAAAATCAGTTTCCCCAATTACTTGATTTTATTAAGAAAAAAGAATTGATTTACATTGATCCTTCTAAGCCATTAGTAGTGCGTAAAGAGCCTGCTTACATGCAAGGAGTTGCCGGAGTTTCAATATCGGCACCCGGTCCTTACGACAAAAATGGCAATACCTATTACAATGTTGGAAGTATGGCAGGTTACACCAAAGAAGCTGCAGAGAGTTATTTGCGCGAATACAACCGTTATATTTTACAAATCTTAAACATACACGAAGCTATACCCGGCCATTATACGCAGTTAATCTACAGCAATCAATCGCCAAGTTTAATAAAGTCGCTTTTTGGAAACAATGCGATGATTGAAGGATGGGCGGTTTATACTGAACGAATGATGATGGAAAATGGCTATGATGATTCACCAGAAATGTGGCTGATGTATTATAAATGGCATTTAAGAAGTGTGTGCAATACCATTCTTGATATAAGTGTACATACTAAAGAAATGAAAAAAGAAGATGCTATTAACTTTTTAGTAAATGAGGCTTTTCAACAACAAGCAGAAGCTGAAAATAAATGGAGAAGAGTATCGGTAACTCAAGTACAATTGTGTTGCTACTTTACAGGCTATTCTGAGATATATGACTTTAGAGAAGAACTAAAATCAAAACAAAAAGAAGCCTTTAAACTGAAAGAATTTCATGAAAAATTTTTAAGCTACGGAAGTGCTCCGGTGAAAAATATACGTAGTTTAATGCTGAGTGAAATGCAGTTAAATTAAAGCTCCTGTTGTATTAATTAGATTGAATACTCAAGTAAAATATGGCAAAGGCAACTATTAAATCGCTCAAACAATACAAACAATTTGAACCGGATGAAGAAAGTGTTTTATTGTTTTATCATTTGCTGGATGCCAATGGCAATAAATTGCAAGAACACACCTATGCACCCGATGGTGAGTTGATAGAGGAAAAGGCATATAGTTATAACGAATCAGGGCAATTAGTAGAAGTGAAGAGTCACTTTGTTGCGGATGAGGTAATGGAAATTATTCGTTACGAATACGACGCGTTGGGAAAAATTTCTAACACACATAAACGCTATACTGAACAAGAGGATACCGACACTACCTACTACAGCTATAATGAAGCAGGTAAATTAGTCGAAAAACGAAGCGAAAACAGTGAAGGAGAAATTGAACATAGCGAAAATTGGAAGTATTCCGGTGATTTGCTCATGGAAACTAATGTAAAAGACGGAGACGGAAAAATTCTTGAATATTCGAAGTTCAGTTATACGAAGGAGGGAATTTTATGCGAAGAGTTAAAGTTTAATCCGGAAACAGAACAAGAAATAAAAATTTTGTACGATGTATTACTCCCCGGAAAAACTCCTGATACTACTCTATATAACAAAGTAGGAAATATTATACAACGCACCCGCCATACTTATAATGAGAAACAGTTACTTGTAAAAGAAATTACCGAATCAGTTTCAAATGGATTGCAAAAATTCACAAGTGAATTTCAGTATTCCGAAGATGACCTTTTAGAGGAATCAAAAATTGTTGATAAAAATGATAACCTTATTTCAAAAATAAGGTACAAGTACAACGAATTTAATTTGCCCTGCGAAGAACTACATTATGAAAAAACAAGCAGTGGCGATGAAAATTTAGAAAGCCGCATAATTTTTGAATATGAATACTATTGATGCTTTTAGAAGAGGCAGCCAAATAAAACCAGTTTTGACTTTTACAATTTAAACCATCACATGAAACGAATTATAAGTTCACTCTCTTTGCTTGCTCTTGCGCATGCTCCTAGTTTTGCACAACAAAAAGCTACTACACCAGCTACAAAAGCGCAAACTAATGTTGCCACTAAGCCTAAGAGTAGCCCAAAGGTTGATATTGTTGGCGCAGCAGTTAGTAAAGATGCGCGTGGAGCCGTTATGCCCTTAGCCGATAAAGAACCTTTTAAATTTTATACCAATCCCGATAAGGAATTACTTACCATTGAATTTAGCAATCCGGCTTTCAAAAATTCGGAAATAGTTATTAGCGATAATAGTGGAAAGTCTGTAAAACAAGTACAATTAGAAGGTAATCAAACCAAAATAAATGTGAATACACAACGTTGGGACAATGGAATTTATGTGATAGTATTAACCCAGCATACCACCCAACAAACCATTATGCAGAAAATTGTTTTAAATCGTTAATAATTTTTTAATAACTCTATAAACAACTCGAAAATCCGGAACTGTTTTCATTTATATTTGTGTTAATCACAACCAAATGAGAACTTTACATCTTACTTTATTAATTGTATTGAACCTTCCACTGCTGCTGCTGGCACAAAAAAAAGAAGGAAATCCTGCAGCATCTACCTCCGGTACCAAAAAAAATGGAGGATCGAGTATAACAACCGTAGGTGACGCGGTTGTAAGAAATGCTGCCGGAACTATGGTTAGAGGTAGCTCTATACCGAAACAACCTTTTAAAATATACACCAATCCAGCTCAAGAATTGCTCATTGTTGAATATGCCAGTGCAGACTTTAAGGATGGTGATATTAAAGTAAGCGATATTAAGGGGAAACTAATTAAACAAGTAAATCTTGAGGGAAATTTAACTAAGCTCAATTTGAATACAGCGAATTGGAAAAATGGAGCATATACAATAGTCTTAAGTCAATACAGCACCCATCAAACAGTGATGCAAACAATTTATTTAAGTCGCTGATTCATATCTAATCAAATATAAAATAGAATTATTTTTTGAATAAACTTCAAAAGTTATCCTAGTTTCGCAAAAAACGTAGCTGCATGTACAAAAAGATTTTCTTATTGATACTTCTACTAAAAGGTATCCTTTTTTCTGCAACAAGCAGTGAAGTTCCGAATTGTAAAACAAGTAAAAATAGCAACATTATTAGCGAAGCAAAGTATTTAGCAAATAATAGCCGTAGCGATACCGTTGACATACTAAATTACAGCATAAATTTATCCATCACAAATTTTACAAGCAAGATTATCAGCGGATTTTGTACTGTAAAATTCCGTTCAAAAATAAATGGCCTTCAGCATGTCGATTTTGACTTATTAAAACTCACTATTGATTCTGTAAAGCAACACGACACTTTATTAACCACAACTTATAACGACACCTTGCTTCGCCTGTTTTTAAATGGAAGCATGGCAGTATCGGATACCGATTCGGTAAGTGTGTATTACCATGGAGTTCCTCAAACCGATGCTACAGGCTGGGGAGGATTTTATTTTACACCCACTTATGCTTACAACCTGGGAGTTGGCTTTGGTGCCGATCCACATGTATATGGACGAGTTTGGTTTCCTTGTTTTGATAACTTTACAGAAAGAAGTACCTACGATTTTACCATTACCACCGCTGCAGGTAAGAAGGCAGCATGCAATGGAGTATTAACTGCACACAGTGTAAATGCCAATTTAACCGAAAATTGGACCTGGAAATTGGATCAAACAATTCCAACCTACTTGGCCTGTGTGGCAATTGCTGCCTATAAAACTGTGCATCAAAATTTTTCAGGAATCAATGGGATTATTCCTGTTGAATTACAAGGTGTAGCATTGGACACAACCGGAATAAAAAACTCGTTTGTTAATTTACAAGCAGCATTTAACACTTATGAGCAAAGGTATGGGGCTTACCGATGGGATAAAATCGGTTATAGTTTTGTTCCATTTACCGGAGGAGCTATGGAGCACGCAACTAACATTACCTATCCACGTTCTTTTGCTACCGGTTCTCTCAGCTTTGAAACTATCATGGCTCATGAATTATCGCATCATTGGTGGGGCGATTTGATTACTTGTAGAACTCAGGAAGACATGTGGCTCAACGAAGGTATGGCATCATTTAGTGAAAATTTATTTACTGAAAATGTATATGGAAGTGACCAGTACATTAGGGACGTTAAGAGCAATTTGACTGAAATTGTGCATTTTACCCACCACAAAGAAGGCGGATATCAAGCTGTTTCAGGTGTTCCACACTCGCTTACTTACAGCGATCATGTGTATTTAAAAGGGAAAGCGGTGGCTCATTGTTTAAGAGGATATATGGGGGATTCCTTATTTTTTGCAGGATTGCAGTATTTCTTAAACAGTAAAAAATTTACAGATGTAAGCAGTTATGATTTTCGAGATGCACTTGAAACTTCATCCGGACTTAACTTGCATGCATTTTTTGATAATTGGGTATTTTCACCTGGCTTCTCTCATTTTTCAGTTGACTCTGTAAGAAGTACAAGTTTAGGGATTGGCTATAGTAATGCTATATCAATTAAACAAAAGCTTACTGGGGCTCCTAACTATTTTACAGATGTTCCTATTGATATAACCCTTGTTGATTCGAGTTGGCAAAGTGAAACAGTAAGGGTTATGCTGAGCGGAAAAGATTCTACCTTTTTAATCCCTACTACCTTTTATCCACGCTATACTGCACTAAATTACAAGCAAAAAACAATCGATGCCATAAGCAGTGAAGCACATGTACTTAAAAGCACAGGAATTACCAACTTTTCAAATGCATTCATGACGGTAACCGTAAATGCCATCAGTGATTCGGCGTTATTACGTATTGAGCATAACTGGACCAAGCCTGATTCTTTAAAAGATGTAAGCAAGCATTACCAACTTTCACCTAATCGTTATTGGAAAGTAGATGGAATTATTCCGAGCGGCTTGGTAGCATCGGGCAAAATTACCTACGATGGGCGTAAAATTTCATTTGCCGGAAATTCGTATCTCGACCATGATTTAATTGTAGGTAAAGAAGATAGTTTGGTACTCTTGTATAGAGCGAATGCAGGTGGAGATTGGAATGTATACACTTCCTATACAAAAGCAATGGGAAATGTAAACGATAAAACCGGCACCATTACGATTGATTCAATTAAAGCAGGAGAATATGTTTTGGCAATGAAAAATTCGCCATTGTCAACAGCACCTGTTTTAAAAAATGAAAACATTGAATATAAAATTTATCCAAACCCTGCAGGAAACAAGTTAACCATTGAGCTCTTAAAAAATACGAACAATAACTCCGACATCGATATTTACGATAGTAGTTTAAAATTGTATGAAAATTACCGTGTGCAAGGTGAGCAAAACAATTTAACGGTTAGCAGCGAAGGATGGCCGGATGGAATATATTTTGTAATTATTACGCATCATGTTACCCAACAAACCATCATGCAAAAAATCATTATCAATCATAGAGATGCAGCGAATGATTAATATATTGCCAAGTTGCACAAGCACTAACTAACTTTTGTATGGTGCATTTTTATAATCGTTCAATAAACGTCCTCCAAAAGTTGCAGTTTATCGAATATTAAAATGGTTTACCGTAATGATTAACCAGATAAAAAAATAATTGCTATTTTAGCCACCCATTAACCATAAACAGCCAAAAATTGAAACGAATTTTATTTTTATTTCTTTTACTTTCAACCTTGTCGCAAGCTCAAACATGGAAGCGATATCGTAAAGAAATTTCTGTTGGAATTGGTGCTACCAATTTTCTGGGTGATTTAGGTGGGGCAAATCAAGTTGGTACCCACGTATTTAAAGACATCGAATTTTCAACTACTCGTCCCGATGTATCTGCTAGTTTTCGGTATTATTTTACACCAAATATTTCGGGTAAAGCTGGAATTTTTTATGGTTTAGTAAGTGGAAACGACCGATTAACAGGAAACCCAGCCCGTGCCTACCGCAATTTGAGTTTCAAATCGCACATTTGGGAATTATCGGCACAAGCTGAATTATCAGGTTTAACTGTTTACCGCGAAGGACATCGCTACGACATTAAACGTGCACATGGTTATAAAAACATTTTGTTTCAAATGTATGGTTTTGTAGGTGTTGGTGTATTTCATTTTAACCCAAAAGGATATTATCGTGGCAGATGGTATAACTTACAAGAATTAGGTACAGAAGGTCAAGGATTGCCAGGTGAACCTGAAAAATACAAACGTTTTGGATTGTGTTTGCCTATTGGAGCAGGATTCAGATACGGACTCTCTAAAAATTTAAATATTGGTCTTGAGTACGGTATTCGAAAAACCTTTACCGACTATATAGATGATGTGAGTGGCGTATATTACGACAAAGAAGCAATTCGCGAATACAGTGGGGATGCAGCAGCTTATTTTTCGGATCCATCATCAGGAGATTTGCCAAGTTGGACTGCAACCGGAACCGATAGAGGTAAACCGAATTACAAAGATTCATACATGTTTATGTTTGTTACTATAAACTACCGTCTGTCAAATTATCACAAGCGCACTAATGCTAAGTTTTAATTAATGCTAATAGAAAAGTCATAAAAAAAGGTGTCAACTAAGTTGACACCTTTTTTTTATGAAAAATGTTGTAGTGTTAATGAGGATAATTCTTATTCAACCTTACAGAATTCAATTAGCTTTTCTTCTTTTTCTCTCTTTAATAATCAAACTTAACTCACGACCAGTTTGGCCTTTTACAGAAGTATTTTCGCGTGCACGTCGAATTAAATAAGGTAAAACTTCTTTTACAGGACCGTAAGGTACATATTTAGCCACATTGTATCCGGCTTTTGAAAGATTGTAACTGATATGATCACTCATACCAAGTAATTGAGAAAAATAAATGTGCTTATCGTTTAAGCTGAGTCCATTCTTCTTCATCAACTCAGTAAGATACATAGAGCTTTGTTCGTTGTGAGTGCCGGCACAAAACGCAATGCGCTTATTATGCGTAACACAAAATTCTAAAGCAGCATTGTAATCTTTGTCGGTTGCATCCTTTGTTTCCTGAATTGGAGAAGAATATCCTTTGTTTGCTGCTCGTTCACGTTCCTTCTCCATGTATGCTCCGCGCACTAGTTTTGCTCCCAAAAAATAATTTTTCTTTTCAGCATCAGCAAAAGAAGCTTTCAAATAATCCAAACGATCGTGACGATACAACTGATAGGTATTGTAAACAATCGCACGCTGTTTGTTAAATTTTTCCATCATTTCATTCGCCAAATCATCAATCGCAACTTGTATCCAGCTTTCTTCTGCATCAATAAATACAGGCACATTTGCATGAAAGGCTGCTTCGCAAATACTGTTTACGCGTTGGTGAACTTTGGTGAATTCCAGTTCTTCTTCAGAAGTTAAAGCTTCGCCTGTACTACATTTTTCGAGCAATGCAAATCGCGCTAGTCCTGTAACTTTAAAGACACTGAATGGAATATTTTTTTCATTCTTTGCTCTGTGAATCGTAGCAATGGTTTCGCGTGTGGTTGCATTAAAATCGGCTTCGTTTTCCTTCCCTTCAACCGAGTAATCAAGTATAGTTCCTATACTGTATTTGCCTAATTCGGCAATTGTTTTTGTACATTCTTCAATCGTTTCACCCCCACAAAATTGTTTAAAAATGGTTGCTTTTACAGCTCCTGTAATGGGCAATCGCATTGCTATTGACCATTCAGTGAGCACTTGTCCTACATTCACCATCCAAGGCCTGCTTACCATATTAAAAAGCCAGTAGGAACGATTCAAGTCAGCGTTCTTCTTCCCTGAAAAAGCATTCTCAGTATTATCAAATGAAACCATACGTATAATTTAAACCACAAAGATAAAATTAGACATGACTATTTTCTCTGATTTTTGCAGTATTAACTAAAACGGGCAATGGTCGCATAAAAAACCATTGCCCGTTTTTAGTAATTGATTAATTTATTTTACTACGAAACGCGTTCTGTAAGGAGTGCCTCTAATTATTGCTTCGGCAATATAAACGCCTGATGCAAGTTGCATTTTTGGTTCTACTATACATGATTCAGAAGAATTACAGTGTAACTTATTGGCAAATATTCTTTCGCCAATCATTGAATAAATGGCAATATCAATAGTTGTATTTTCACCGCTTCCGGGATGAATTTCGAGCATAACAGGTTCGGATATAGAAACAGGATTAGGATAAATTCTTAGTCCAGCTTCTATTGCTTCAACCGTTACTTCCGGATTTAGCGCATCGTATGAAAAACGTGGTACCGAAGTACCGGTAACAATTGTACATGGAGCCCCATATGCACTCCAAACACCATTAATATAATAAGCTACTTCTACCGTATAGGTTGAATTGGCAAGCATGTTTTGTTGACCACAACAAGCTAAAGTCCATGAAAAACGCCAGTCATTTAAAGGTGAATTTCTAGTAAAGGTTTTATTGTAAGATGCCGGTCCTGTGATGTGGTAGCGATAATTACTTGCTCCTGCAATTGCAACGCAATTTACAGCACTCGAAAAGCTGGGCAAAGCATAATTAGCGCAGTAAGCAGGTTGCAATTTCGTAAGTGGAACCGGCGGAGTTGTTAATTGACAAATGCTTCCATAGTTACCCCAAACACCTCCCACATAAGCACGTACTTCAACGTTATAGGTCGTAGCATATTGCGCTCCAGAAGCTGCAGGCAACCACGATAATCGGTAATCGGTGAGTGTGCTGTTACGTTTTACTTCAACACTGTAACTTAAAGCAGTATTGCTGATGCGATATTGATAATCGGTAGCTCCGTTGACAGCAACACAAGTAAATGCATCCGACATGCTTGATAGCGTTGAATTACAAGAAGCAGGTGAAAGGTTGGTAGCTGGAAACGAACCAATGGTTACCGTACAACTAGTTCCGTAAGCTCCCCAATTACCGTTGACTTTAGCCGCTACCGAAACTGTATAAGTGGTAGCATATTGCACGCCAGGAGCCCAATTCATGCGAAAATCGGTTAAACTTGAATTGCGTTCAAAAACACTGTTAAAACCAAGTGCTGTGTTTTCAACTTTATAACGATAATTACTAGCTCCGGCAACCGGTGTACAGTAAATTTGATCGTACATGCTAGTTACTGTGCTGTTGCAGGATGCCGGTGATAAAGAAGTAGCCGGTATTCCGGATACAAAGGTTGCACTTATGGTATGCGTTGTGTTTACATTTGTAAAAGTGTAAGTTGAAATTGAACCTTGTGAAATACCATCGACGAGCACACTTTGTATAGCAAACCCACCATTTGGTGTTATGGTATATGTTTTATTTGATCCACAATTTACCATGGAAGCACCAGAAGGAGTTACAGTACCATTAGCGCCAGAACTTGCTGTAATCGCAAAAGTAACTGGAGTAAAACTTGCAGCAATTGTATGTGATGCGCTAATATTTGTAAATGTATAAGTGCTTATTGCACCTTGTGAAATTCCATCTACTAACACATCCGAAATTTGAAAACATGAATTTGCTTGAATGGTAAATTGCAAATTAGAACCGGATGTAACAACTTGAACGCCACTTGGTGAAATACTACCATTTGCACCAGCCGATGCGGTAATTGAGAGAGATGCTGAGTTAAATACAGCATTAATAGTATGCGTAGCTGTAACATTACTAAAAGTATAAGTAGAAATAGCTCCTTGAGAAATACCATCCACAATTACATCTTGTATGTTGAAGCCCAAATTTGCTTGAATCGAATAGCTTTGATTAGTCCCACAATTCACTGTGGTCAATCCATTCGGAGTAATACTACCGTTGCTTCCGGCACTTGCAGTTATACCGTAAGTAAGTTGGCTAAAGCTTGCGCTGATGGTATGTACAGCAGTTACGTTTGTAAAAGTGTAAGTTGAAATAGCACCTTGCGAAACACCATCCACAAGTACATCCAAAATTTGGTAACAAGAATTTGGTGAAATGGTGTAAGTTAAATTACTTCCACAATTCACTGTACTCAATCCATTCGGACTAATACTTCCGTTGCTTCCGGCACTTGCAGTTATACCGTAGGAAAGCTGGCTAAAGCTTGCGCTGATGGTATGTGCCGCAGTTACGTTTGTAAAAGTGTAAGTTGAAATAGCACCTTGCGAAACACCATCCACAAGAACGTCAGCAATTTGATAACAAGAGTTTGGACTAATTAAAAAAGTTTGATTTCCACCAAGTGCAACACTAACTGTTCCACTAGGTGAGATAGTTCCATTAGCTCCGGCGCTGGCCGTAATACTATTGCTTCCAACAGTAAAAGTAGCACTTATAGTATGCGTTGTAGTAACATTGGTAAATGTATAATTAGAAATAGCTCCTTGTGAAACTCCATCTACTATTACATCTTGAATTACGAAACCTCCGTTTGGAACAATTGAATAAACCTGGTTTAATCCACAATTAACATTGGTAGTTCCACTAGGAGTTATTCCGCCATTTGCTCCTGCACTGGCAGTAATGGGATAATTTAATAAAGTAACTAATTGGGTAGATGTTACCGGGCATGTACCTGCTGAATTAGCACTTACAGCATAGGTTGTTGATGTTGTTGGGCTAGCAGCAACAGTTGCCCCGGTTGAAGAACTTAGTCCTGACGTTGGAGTCCAATTGTAGGTAGTTGAAATATTAGCTAAACCAAAACGAATATTGTTTCTAGAATTATAACTGTAAGTTGGTGTACCACTATAAGTATCAACTGCTGTAGCAGTAACATTATCGGCTCTATAAAGGAGTGTGCTAATATTAGAAGTAGCCCCATAAAGTGCTGTATTGCCTGAAGAACCACCATTATTATTTGAATAATTTACTTCAATTAATAAATTACTAATTCCATCCCAAGTATAATTTGAATTAAAAGCAATGGTATTCCATCCAGTACCCGATAAAGTGTAATTGGCGGCATTTCTAACGATAGTCCAACCACTCGTTACAAAAGCACTTAGCGTAGTTAAAGAAGTATTTTGAACTTTAACTTGTAAATTCTGCAGTACATATGCAGTTATTGCAGCTGGCATATTTACTGCGATAGACGAAATTTGAGCACCTGAAGTCAATCCAAGATTATTTAATTCAACTTGGGTAAACAACATGAGTTGCTTTGAACCACCATACCAATTTTGTAATGGATTAGGCCCTAAAGTGCTGCTAGATGAATTACCGATGGATGCAGTTGTTCCGGTTCCGAGTTCAACAATACTTGGAGAAGCGCCACCACTAGCTGTTAAATTTACAGCACCTCCTGTACAGAAAGTAGCTGCAGGAGGGTTGGGACTAATGGTTACAGCAGGTTTAATTACAGGAATCAACTGCACACTTTTTGAAATAGTTTGAGATGAAGTATTGCTTGCAGCATCTGTTACTACTAATGTAACACTGTATGTTCCGTTTGAACTATAACTAACCGTAGGATTGGGTAGAGTAGATGAGGAAGGTGTTCCACCAGTGAAGGTCCATGCATAGGAAACAATATTTCCTAAAGATGCATCCCCATAGCTTACTGTATGCGTATTACAGTCGGGATTTGCTTCAGCAGTTACAGCTATTTGTGCATTTACAGCACGTAAATTTGAAAAAGGTGTTTCCCAAACTCCACGACCATAGGTATAAAATCGAATAGCGGCTTGATTCGATCCATCATCGAACATGGTAAAGTTTGTGGGAGCTCTTCGGCTTGGTAAATTAGTGCTGTAATTGGTCCAGGTAACTTGCCCAGCTTTCTTATAATACACAGCGTTGTTGGTTGCTATAAATACCAGTTCTTGGCTTCCTCCAAATTCCTCAGCTAAAATTTTTCGATGATTTACATTGGGAAGATTGAAGGTTATATCAGTCCAAGTTGCGCCACCATTACTTGAATAATATACTTTATTGTTTATAGAAATATATACCTTATTTGCATCGTTGGCAATAGTGGTAATGCTGGCTAAAGTACCTGAAGCTGAAGGTAAATTAAATGTTGTAAAGGTAGGTGTTACATCTAAAGCATTAGAGCAAACTTGAATTTTTGCATCGTTGGTGATTACATATAACCTAGTAGGATCGGCTATACAACTGTGCATGGCTGTTACCGGTGCTGTAAAAGTAAATACAGAATCCCATACAGGTGGAGCAGTAGATAAATTTGTAGTACGGTACAAATTATTGTTCGTAAACCACATAAAACCCAAGTTGGTGTTAGACCTGTTAAATGCCAGATACTCCCAAAAATTACCACTGGTTTTGAATCCTGCAGAAGCAGTATTTCCGGTACTTACAGCCTTACGATTGAGTTGTGTTTTTTCATAATAAAATCCACCATTAGGTAAATAATCAAATTCTTTTTGACGTGTATCATCTCCACCTCGATCGGTAAAAAAACCAATTGCATTCCTAAAAACTCTTCCATTATCTTGTGTTCCAAGAGCTATATAGTTTCGATCGGTATTGCTACTTTTTCCACAATTATTATAAATTTCATAAGCGTAAAGTCCATTGCTGGTAGGATTCCAATTATTACCACCATCGGTGCTTAACCATACACCTCCATCATTACAGCTGTACAATTTTGATGAATTAAAAGGGCTTTGCGACAATTGGTGCATATCGGTATGTACCTTAGTTGACCAGTGTGTAATTTCGGTCCAGGTAACTCCATTATCAGTAGAAAGCCATGTATTGTGCGCTTGTATCCATAACTTCGACGGATCAGTAGCATCAACACAAATAGCGTTGTTATAATTCCCTTGTCCGGTAAGTGTATTGGCGTTATTGTAATCGTAAAAAGTAATGTATGGAGCAGCGAGGGTACCGGTTCCTTCGGGTTTACTAACTGTAAAATTTAAACCACCATCAATAGATTTATGCACAATTCCACCACCACCAATTGCTTCAAAATAAACCACATTTGGATCAGCAGGCGTTACACCAATTCTACCACCTGCTTGAATAAAATTAACTGCTGTGGTAATTCCAGAAGTAATTTGAGTCCAGGTACTCCCAAAATCAGTTGAACGAAAAAATCGACTAGAGTTTTCACGTGTGCATGCATAGAGTGTACTTGAATTGGTTGCAGCATTTCGAACTAAATCACAAAACTGAATGCTAGTCAAAGTTGATGCGGTCCAAGTTGAACCATTATTAATTGATTTATAAATTCCTTTGTTGGTTGCAGCGACAAACGTGGCTGGATTTGATGGATCCTGCAGTATTTCAATTACCAAACAATTGGTGAGACTGGTTGCTGTAAAACTTGTTCCCCCATTGGTTGATTTATAAACACCTTGTCCATTCGAATAATAATTAGCATCACCAGAACCTAAATAAATTACTTGATCATTTGTATAATCAATACATAAAGAAGCACAACCGCCGGTAAGATTTTCAGTGCCGGGTCGTACTGTCCAATTAACACCTCCATCGGTAGTGCTAAAAAAACCACCTTCACCTGTAACTGCGTACATTTTATTTGGGTCGCTTGCATGAAATTTCATTTGACTAATTCGGCAAAAGCCATTAATTTGACCTGAAACATTCACCGGAAAATTGGTATACGCAGCGTTATTTCCTGGCGACCAATTCGCCAATTGAGCAAAAGCGCTTGAAGCAAAAACTACTAAAAGAACTAGGCTATTAACTATCTTTTTCATATAAATAAGGTTGTTGAGATTATTTTTTATTGTTTAATTTTTCTGCTTCTTTCAACTCATTTTGTTGTTTCTCAATAATGACTTGTTGTTGCGCAGGGCTCAATATTGTACCATCGCTTTGCACCCATGGTTTGATGCTGTAAAACCAACCTTTAAATGCACGCACTTCTTCGGCATAATTGGCTTCATTGGGGTCTTGCTTGTAGCTTTCTCTTTTTATTTCGTTTGCACTTTTTTTACCGCTTCCATCTTCCACTTCCAAACCAACTTCCTTTTCAAAAGGATCGCCACCTTCTTGGGCTCTATCCCATGGCTCCTCAGGGAGAAATCTATCGCTAAAAAATTCTCTAAATGCCTTTACAGTTTCGTAATAATTTGCATTTGGATCATTCATCATACTAATCCAAACCGGATTGTTTTTATAATCTAACTTAGTTGTTGTGCTAACTTGCGCCATTGAAATAGACGGAGCAATTACTAAAAAACAGAAAATCGATAGTACTAAACTTAACTTAGTTTTTCTTGTATTCTTCATGGGATAAAAGTGAGTTTGAAATGATATTGTTATTTACTTGGACTAGCTACAATATTAGTAAAAATACATGGAGGATAATCTGAAATTAGTCACAAAATATAGGTAATAATATTAACTACTTTTCAACTACATGCTAGGTTTAACCATAGATAGCGTGGATCATACTATTTCGATTTAAATTGCATTGTTATTAAATGAATTGCTTCAATTTAAAAGTAGCAACTTCGCAAATACTTGCATCTTAAAGTTAATTTATGAACTATTTACTACTAAAGAATTTTGTTTCTTTGTACCTAAAATCGATACATTGAGAGCACTTGAAATTAAATCTACAGGCTATTCAGCTTTTTTTTGTTCCAATTTTTACGAATTAACTAATGACTATTTTTCGAACATAAAAAATAGGTATTCAAATTTTGTTGTATTGTTGGATGAAAATACGAGTAAACACTGTTTATCTCCCCTACTCATTGAAATTGATTTTTTAAAAAATGCCCTCTTTATTGAAATTGAAAGTGGGGAACAAAATAAAAACATCAACACCTGTATTAAAATATGGGAACAACTCAGTCACATTAAAGCCGATAGAAATACTTTACTTATTAATTTAGGAGGTGGAGTAATATGCGATTTAGGAGGATTTGTGGCAAGTACCTACAAACGCGGAATCGATTTTGTGAATTTCCCAACCACCTTACTCGCTCAAGTAGATGCATCTATCGGCGGAAAAGTTGGAGTAGATTTGCTTTCACAAAAAAATATGGTTGGTTTATTTTCGAACCCAAAAGCAGTGTTTGTTTACCCAGCTTTTACTACTACACTATCAAAAAGGCAACTAAGTTCAGGATTTGCTGAAGTAATAAAACATGCGCTCATTGCTGATGATTCCTTATGGAAATTGATAAAAAAATACGCACTTTCAGCGAACACGGTTTCACCTTTTATTGAAAAAAGCATCCGCATTAAAAACCAAGTGGTGAAGCAGGATTTTGAAGAAAAAAACCTGCGCAAAGTTTTGAATTTTGGACATACAATCGGGCATGCGATTGAAAGTTTATCCTTACAAAAAGATAAAAATCCATTGCTTCACGGAGAAGCAATTCGAATTGGGATGCTATGTGAATCGTACCTATCGCATAAAATCGCAGGACTTTCAAAAAAACAATTCAACGAAATAATTCAGTATTTAATCGCTGATTTACCGGCAAATAAAATAAAGCTAGCTGATTTTGCAACCTTACTTGACTTTATGCGTAACGACAAGAAAAATCAGGAAACAACCATTAATTTTTCGTTGCTAACTGAAATAGGAAAATGTAAAATCAATTGTACAAGTTCGAGCGAACTAATTTATGAATCGCTTGAATTTTACCGAAAACTGCGTGGATGATATATACCATTTCTAAGTCACCCAAAAGTCTGCTGGGAGAAGTTCGCTTGCCTGCTTCTAAAAGTGAGAGTAATAGAGCGCTTTTGATACAAGCTTTAAGTCAAAAAAAATTTAGCATTGCAAATCTTTCGGAAGCGAATGATACGCTGGTTCTGAAAAACATTCTTGAAAACCATCATCAGGAAAATCATTTTGATGTGGGACCTTCAGGAACTGCCATGCGCTTTTTAACTGCCTTTTTTGCCACTATTCCGGGAACAAGAACCTTGACCGGGAGTGCGCGTATGAAAGAACGCCCACTTGGCTTGTTAGTTGATGCACTCAGGAAATTAGGAGCCAATATCACTTATCTTGAAAAAGAAGGTTTCCCACCATTAAAAATTGAAGGTGCGAATTTATCAGGTGGAAGCATTTCAATTGATGGAAGTATGAGTAGCCAGTATTTATCAGCGTTAGCGATGATTGCACCTACCTTGCCACAAGGATTGAAATTAAAATTAAGTGGGGAAATTATTTCTAAACCCTACTTGCTGATGACGCTTAAAATGATGGAGCGTTTTGGAGTAAAAAGCACTTGGAAAAATGCTGAAATTGATATTGCTCCTCAAAAATATTCCTATACAAAAGCTGAAAGTTATGTCATTGAAGGCGACTGGAGCTCTTCCTCCTATTGGTTTCAGATTGCAGCTTTTGCTACAGAAGTAGATTTCAACTTATGGGGTTTGCGAAAAGAAAGTTTGCAAGGCGATTGCGCATTAGTTGATTATTACCAACCTTTGGGCGTTGAAACTACCTTTATTGAAGGAGGAATTAAATTAAGTAAAAAAACAATTCAAGTACCAGTCGACAATATTCACGTTGAATTATTGCACACACCCGATATTGCGCAAACGCTAGCCGTAACTTATGCTGCTAAAGAAATATATGCCGAATTGTATGGTTTGCGTACTTTACGAATTAAAGAAACAGACCGAATTAAAGCCTTAATTTCTGAATTGAAAAAAATTGGTGTTGAAGCCATTGATTTGGATATTGGAAATTTGTTGATTCCTAAAATTAAAAAATCTATTCATCCGCCAACTGCTGTATTCAAAACCTATGAAGACCATCGAATGGCAATGTGCTTAGCACCTTTATCGATGCTGTTTGAAAGCATTGCTATTGAGAATCCGGAAGTGGTTGCAAAATCCTATCCTCACTTTTGGGACGATTTAAAATCTGTTGGATTTGTAATAGAATAATAAGTAAGCGTGAATGCAATTCTAGTTTCCAGCTAGCTCTATAAAATGCAATGCAGATTATTTAGAAGCTAATTCTAACCTGTACTTTAATTTCTGATTTTTTGTTTCCGATTACGGTATCCAAACTTCCAGAATTTGTGAGAATAAATACATTTGGATTGGTGAAATAAGTTTGCGCATAACGCACCCATAGCTCAACATTACGGTTAACTTCGTAATTAACTAAAGCAAAAAACCGACTACCCTTTCCCGAAAAAAAAGGAATTGAATTCGCATACATTACATCGTTCTCATAAGTATACACACGCGCATCAAACGATTCGGTTTGAAATAACATGTAGCGGGCAATTATTGATAATTTTAATCCTTGCGGTTTGTACTTTACATCTTGAAAAAAAACATAGCCATTGCTGGTAGCCGCATCACCCTTTTTGTAGGTAATAAGTTCGACTCTATTCACAAATTTCCATTGGCTGTTAGCAGCATAAGAAACATTAAATCGATAATTGGTGCGATTTGCGTCAACCAAATAATCAATACGATCAACTACTTCGGGAGTATTTACCGGCTTCAGTTTAGTACGAATCCGAAAATACATATCAATAGATTTGGTTGGAGTATAATTTAATTGTGCGAAATAATCGAATCCATGTGAAGGAGCGCTTACCTGATATTTTAACCAAGGAAAAGTAAAACTATCGAAATAACCTGCAAGCACAAACTTGGGAAGTATTTTTGCATTAGCGCCAATAAACAAACCCTTTTCGTTGCTATTGTTATAGTTTTCGCCAAAAGCCGCAGATTTAGCATACTGGAAATCCTTGGCATAATTGCGGTGAAATACCGAAACTGAAAAGCGTTGATCAAGGTTGATTAAAGCTCCATTTAAATATGCCATAGCTCCATTTTCGCTTCTCGAAACCTCACCAAATAAAGTAAAATTTCGCCACAAATACATATAGTCGGCACCTAGATTTAAGTTGTGATTTTTATTAAAATCAAATTTATTGTAGGTACTCAAGGAACGATTTAACTTGGCTTTATAATCTGTTTTTATACCTGTTAAACCAATTGAAAATTTAGAAGAAACATAGGAAATATTTCCTCCGAAAATTTGTTCGGTAATCGCATCCTTATCAGTAATTTCGGCTTTGGTACGATGCAGGCCGGAAGTTTGAAAAGAACTAAACTCCTCAGCCGAATTGTTGGCAGTATCTAAACTGGTAATATTTGCATCAATTTTTTTTACACTTCCAAAAACGGTTAGCTCTAATTTTTTTAACGCAACAGTTGCACCTCCTCCTCGTAAAAACAAATTTTCATCCACCGAATTATATGCGCTCAAACCTCTTGCACTACGTTTAATGGCTGTAGGATCGGCTGTTTTTCCATAAGCTAGTCCACTCCAAAAAGTTAAGCCCTGCCCAAATTGCGCTTGGTAATCGCCTATAGCAAGTGCTTTTAGTTTTCCAAATTTTTTAAGAAATAAATGGGCAGAGTAAAAGTCAAAACCATTTTTTTGAGAGCCTTTAAAAAATTCTTCACCGGGGTCCTTTTCAGCAACAATACCAAAATTGATTTTGTTGGTATACACAAAATTTAATCGTTCATACAATTTAAACTGTGGGCCCAAGTAATAAGAATTAGGAGATTCCAATTTCATACTATCGCTAAAATTATTGGCTGTATAGTATCCTAACTGCTGTTCAATTACTTGCTGGTAACGTGATACAAATTGAAATTTTCCGTACTTAAAAATTTCTTTCATGCTCACATTGGGGTTATCAAAATTATTCTCCACTTTCACATAAGGAAGTATTTTGCTAATCACATCCAAATCAAACGATTCAATGGTTTGAAGCTCATAAATAGTCATCAGCTTTCCATTTTTTTCGATGTGTTTCAATAAATTATTTATTTGTAAATCACTTAGTAATTCCAAGCGCAATAGCTCTTCTCTATCGGTATAATTCAGGTTAATTGGATGTTGTATATAATACTGTAATTCTTCCAACAAAATGGTAAAATCAGTTTCTTCGCTTTCTGCATTTTCGGCAGCATTTTCTATTTTTTGCTGAATGTCTTGTTTCGTCTCTTTCTCTTGCGCGAAGAGTAAAGTAGGAACAACCATGAAGGTTACCAGCAGAAGTACAAATTTTACTAACGAGTAGCAATTTTTCATGAGAAGTACTTACTTAATTCGGTAGCTAAATCCAAGATGCGGAGTAAATCCGAGTTGTTGATGATAGGTAGCAGCAACATCAAGGCTAATTTGCTTGAGTCGCAATCCAAAGCCAAATGAACTCAGGGTAGGCTGTGTACTCACTCCGGCACGTAAATAAAACTGTGGAATTACACGGTACTCAATTCCGGTTTTAAAATTGGGTTTATAATTAATATCCTTTTCTGCTTCAATCGCCCAAAACACTTTTTCTGAAAAAACATAATTAGCCCCAATTTTAATTATTGTTGGAATCTTTTCTTTGTTATAGTCGGCACTTTTGGCACGGGTTGGATTAAATACATGTGCACCAACAAAAAGTCCTTTTGCTAGTTTTGCTTGTACACCAAATTCGGCAGCTATTGCTCCACTTTTACCATAATTATCGCCAATAAATTTGCTGAGATAATCGAGTTGAACGGCTGCTGAAAAATTTTCTCCCAACTTTTTTGCGAATGCCAAACCGATTTTATTTTCATTGTACTTGTTATACCCGAAGCGTGAATAACTCAAACCAAATGTACCTCCCTTAATTGGTAATACTCCTGAAAAAGCATTATAACCGAGTTGTGGCAATAAAAATTTGCGTTCGGCATATACTCCAATTTCAATGGTATCAATGCGTGCCAATCCAGCCTGGTTATTTTGAGTGCTCCACAAATCGCTTAATGTAACACTAGCTCCTCCAAGCGCAGCAGAACGGGCACCAAGTGGAAGATTATTGTTTGACGCACTTGTTTGCAGTTGCCAAAAAACAATCAGTATAAAAATACATTTTACAGGTTTCATGGATATGAAAATTAAGAGCGTATACGAAATTTAAATTCCTTCTCAGTTAATTCAACTTCCGAACGCATAACTTTAGTTTTTAATTCGTCTTTAAAATCGAGCACTTTTTGAAGTACCGATTTATCAGAAGTTCCAATAATTTGAGCTGCAATAATTCCTGCATTTTGTGCAGCATTTAAGGCAACTGTTGCAACCGGCACTCCATTGGGCATTTGCAAAATTGAAAGTATACTGTCCCAACCATCAATGCTATTGCTTGATTTTACAGGAACTCCCACAACAGGGAGCGGACTAACAGCTGCTACCATACCGGGTAAATGTGCAGCTCCTCCGGCTCCGGCTATTATAACTTTTAACCCTCTAAGATGTGCATTAGCTGCGTATTCCATCATTTTCTGAGGAGTTCGATGTGCCGACACGATATTTATTTCGAAGGGAATTTCCAGTTTTTCAAGAATTTGTGCAGCCTCATTCATGATTGCGAAATCAGAACTGCTTCCCATTATTATTCCTACTAGCGGTTGTAACATAGGTTGAAAATAGCTTATTTAATTTAAACTGCAATTACTTTCAAATTATTTTTCACAAAAATAGCGGTCTCCTTTGCTTTTTCCATAGAAGGATGAAGCACCGTAACATGTCCCATTTTGCGAAAAGGCTTAGTGTTTTTCTTTCCATAAAGGTGAAGATACACACCGGCAATTTTCATAATTTCTTCGCGCCCTTCATATACGGCATGACCTTCATATCTAGGTTCACCCAATAAATTTATCATCACCGAAGGTTGTATCAATGTACATGCACCTAAGGGTAAATTTAATATTGCACGTAAATGTTGTGCATATTGTGAAGTATAATTTCCTTCAATGGTTTGGTGACCGCTGTTGTGAGGGCGTGGAGCCATTTCATTTACCAAAACATCACCTTCCTTTGTAACAAAAAACTCAACAGCCAATAAGCCAACTATTACTGTTTTCTCGACCAGAAGCTTTGCAATTTCTTGCGCTCTTTTTTCAACTTGAGGTGCAATTGCAGCCGGTGAAAACAAAAACTCAACAAGGTTTTCACTCGGATTAAACTTCATTTCAACAGCAGGGTAAATTGCTATTTCACCACTTGCATTGCGAGCAGCAATAACCGCTATTTCGGTTTCAAAATCAATTAATTTTTCCAGAATTGAAGGTGCGTCAAAAGCTGTTTCTACGTCCTTTAACGCCGTAATTTTGGTAACCCCTCGACCATCATATCCACCTGTTCGCAATTTTTGCATGCATGGGAAATGAGCTGCATAATTGTTCAATGCCGCTTTATTTTCAACCAGAAAAAACTCAGCTGTGGGAATATGGTGCTCTTTGTAAAATAATTTCTGACGCCCCTTGTCTTTTATCATCCTCAACACTGATGGTTGCGGAAACACCAGGAGTCCTTCGGCTTCAAGTTGCTCAAGCGCTTCTACTGAAACATTTTCTATCTCAATGGTCAACAAGTCAACTTTCTTACCAAATTGATACACTGAATTAAAATCCGTTAAACTACCCTGCACAAATTCGGTAGCAAAATCGGCACAAGGAGCTTGTTCATCAGGATCCATAACGAATATGGAAAGTGTGTGATTCATGGCTTCCTGAATAAGCATACGGCCTAACTGACCTCCACCGAGAATGCCCAATCTGACTTTTTTATCGCTAGCTTTAAACATGTGGCAAATATAAATGTTATTCAGCTGAATCAATTTTGTATTTTGTTTTACTTTTGAAGGTTGATAAAGTATTTTATGCCGGATAATTTTTCGTTTACCGAACGTAGTAAAGCACTGGGTTGTTGTGTGATGATTCCAACCTACAACAATGCTACAACGCTTGAAAATGTAATACGTTCAGTTGCATCCTACACTACACAGATTGTAGTTGTTAACGATGGGGCAACGGATGCAACTGCGAAAATTCTTGAAAAATTCAGTTTTTTGCAGGTACTCACACATGAGCATAATAAAGGCAAAGGAGTTGCCCTTCGCAATGGATTTAACTTTGCCTTACAACTTGGATATGAATATTGCATTACGATTGACTCAGATGGACAACACAATGCGGATGACCTTCCTAAATTTATAGCTGCCATCGAAAATAATCCGGGTGCAATTATTATGGGAGCGCGCAACATGAATCAAAGTAGCGTGCCCGGTAAAAGCAGTTTTGGAAATAAATTTTCTAACTTTTGGTTTCGCTTCGAAACTGGAATTAATTTACCTGATACGCAAACCGGTTATCGCTTATACCCTTTAAGAAGTGTATGTGCATTGCGCTTGTTTACTACCAAATTTGAGCTTGAAATTGAAGTTATTGTAAAAGCTGCTTGGAAAGGCGTTCCTATAATTTCTATACCGGTGAGTGTTTATTATGCTCCAAAAGAAACACGCATTTCTCATTTCAGACCGGTACCGGATTTTACGCGAGTAAGTATACTCAATACTTACCTGGTAATTTTAGCCATTTTGTGGTACATACCAATTCGCTTTTTAACGCATCTTACCCCAAGCAAAATCCGCGCTTTTATTATCCGTTATTTTTTAAATCCTAGCGAAAGCTCCGGGCAAAAGGCGGTAGCTATTGGCTTTGGAGTATTTATGGGAATTGTTCCAATTTGGGGCTTTCAATTATTGGTTGGGATAGCCATTTGCCATTGGCTTAAAATTAACAAGGCTATTTTTATTACTGCTGCACATATTAGTGTTGCTCCGTTGATTCCCTTTGTCGTTTATTTAAGCTTTTTAACCGGAGGTTGGGTATTGAATGAACCAAGTACACTCCGTGAATTTACTACATTGATATCGCTGGAAGCAATACAACAAAACTTTGTACAATACCTTGTCGGCAGTATGGTATTGGCAGTATTTTCGGGACTATTTTTCGGTTTATTCAGTTACTTTTGCATGCTTCTTTACAAAAAAATAAAAAAGGGCTAAGCATGGACATTTCGGGTATTTTCATCTTTATATATCGCTTCTTCAAAAAATTTCGCCTGCTATTTTTTCTGTTTACAGCACTAATTATTGGTACTATAGCGTATTTTGCTTCTCAAATAAAACTGGAAGAAGACATCAGTAAAATGATGCCCGGCGACAAAAAAGTTGCACAACTCAATTTTGTTTTTCAAAATTCTAAATTTTTAGACAAGCTCACATTTACCTTAAGTTTAAAGGATAGCACTAATACCAATACCGAAACACTAATTAGTTGTGCTGATAGTTTGGTACAACGAATAGAGCATCGCTTTATGCCATCCAAAGTAAAAGAGGTAACTGCGAAAGTTTCGGATGATGTACTCATGCAAGTGTACCATACTTTTTACGAGAATTTACCCATTTTTTTAGACGAAAACGATTACCGCGAATTAGACCGAATAACCAGCGATACTGCAATTTCCACTGCAATTGAAGCAGATTACAAGGTTTTGCTTTCACCAGCCAGTTCAATGTTAAAACAAACCATTAGTCGTGATCCACTTAATATAACTCCCATTGCTTTAAAAAAACTACGTGCCCTGCAATTGGACGATAATTTTGAAATGGTGGATGGTTATATTTTTACAAAAGATAAAAAGCATTTATTGTTTTTTGTAACACCTCGAGATTCAAAAAACACTGCTCTAAATGCAGCATGGATAAACGAAACCGAACAACTGCTAGATACTCTTCACCAAGAGTTTCCTCAAGTTCAGGCAGAATATTTTGGAAGTGTTGCAGTAGCTGTTGCAAACGCCGAACGAATAAAAAAGGATGTTACAATGACGGTGAGCATCACCATTCTCTTCTTATTTCTTTTCATTTCATTGTTTTTCAGACGCTTCCTTATTTTCTTTTTACTCTTTATTCCGGTAGTTTTTGGAGCAGCATTTTCACTTGCTATGCTCTTCTTAATTAAGGGTAGTGTGAGCGCAATAGCGATTGGAGCCGGGTCAATTGTGTTGGGAATTACCATAAATTATTCATTGCATTTTTACACACATTACCGGCATACAGGATCCATACTTCAAAATTTAAAAGACCTTGCCAATCCAATGACCATTGGAGGATTTACCACTATAGGAGCATTTTTATGTTTGCTAACTATTAAGTCAGAAGCATTGCAAGATTTTGGGATGTTTGCTGCTTTTAGTTTGATAGGTGCATCGCTTTTTACCTTGCTTATTTTGCCGCATTTTTTTAAAGAAACCACAACGCCACAACATGCTTCTACAAATTTTATTGATAAGCTTTCTTTTTATCAATTTAATAAAAACAACTACCTAATAGCAGGATTGGTGGTTGCTAGCATTGTTTGTTTTTATTTTGCTCAAAAGGTAGAATTTGAAAGCGATGTAATGAAAATGAATTATATCACTGAAAAGCTTAAAACCTCTGAAAATAATTTAAATCAAATAAGTACCGTTTCGCATAAGTCGGTGTACCTGGTATCAAGCGGAAAAAATTTGAATGAGGCATTACTTGAAAATGAAAAACACAGCAATAAATTAGCACAATTACTTGCCAATAAAAAAATAAAAAGTTACTCCGGAGTTAGCACACTTCTGCCTTCCTTGGAATTACAACAGCAGCGTTTACAGCGTTGGAGGACCTATTGGACAAGCGAAAAAATTAACACTGTTAAAAATTCCTTGATAAGGCACAGTGCTCAATTCAAATTTAAAGCCACTGCTTTCAATGAATTTTATAGTTCACTTGAAAAAACTTTTACTCCCCTTACGGATGAAACATCAGATCAATTAAAAAAATTATTCCTCGATAATTTCATTTCACAAACAAGTGTGCACACTTCAGTTGTTACATTAGTAAAGGTGGATGAAGCATACGAAAATGAAATTGTTCATACCTTTTCGGAGACGGAATCATTCACGGTTTTCAATAAAAAATTCTTCACCGAAAAATTTATTGAGATCATTAAAAGTAACTTTAATAGGATTCTGATTTTTTCCTCTTTACTCGTCTTTTTAACTTTACTACTTTCTTACGGACGAATTGAATTGGCCTTGATAACCTATGTTCCAATGCTAGTTAGTTGGGTTCTTATTTTAGGTATCATGGCACTTGTTGGAATTAAATTTACCATCATCAACATTATTATTTCAACCTTTATTTTTGGCTTGGGCGACGATTACAGCATATTTATAATGGATGGATTATTGGGTGAATACCGGAATGGTAAGAAGAATCTGGCCTCTTATAAAACTTCCATTTTTTTATCTGCATTTACTACACTTATTGGAATAGGTGTGTTGATTTTCGCTAAACATCCTGCGCTACAATCTATAGGTTTAATTACCATTATTGGAATGTTTTGTGTGCTTTTGGTAGCCAACACCATACAACCTTTGTTGATGAAATGGTTGATAGAAAAGAAAGGGAAAAAGCGGGTTGTTCCAATGACCTTCGTTGATGTTATTATTACATCCATTGCTTTTACACTTTTTATAATTGGATGTATTTCGTTAACCATTATAGGATTTTTATTTTTTAAAATTCTTCCGATTCGATCGAAGCGGTTGAAGTATACGTATCACTATTTGATTATGCTTTTTTCGAGGTTACAAATTTACCTGATGGTGAACATTCCTAAAAAGGTACTTAATACTAGTGGAGAAAACTTTTTAAAACCTGCAGTAATAGTTGCAAATCATCAATCACATATTGATTTGCCCTTGGTGATGATGCTTCATCCTAAATTGCTAATTCTTACTAATGATTGGGTTTGGAACAATCCTTTTTATGGCTTTGTAGTGAAATTTGCCGACTATTATCCGGTAAGTAATGATGTAGAAAAAGGAATGGATTTAATGCGAGCACGTGTTGCTGAAGGATATTCCATATTAATTTTTCCGGAAGGCACTCGTTCTGAAAATGGCAAAATACAACGCTTTCATAAAGGGGCATTTTATCTAGCTGAAAAACTAGGCATTGATATTTTGCCTATACAAATTCACGGGGCAAATGATTGCATGACCAAGACCGAAAATTTTTTGAAAAACGGAAGTGTTACCGTTTCAATATTGCCACGAATTTCAGTGAATGATCAAAGTTATGGTGCTACTTATCAAGAACGAACTAAATCTATTTCACGCTATTTTAAAGCGGAGTTCAACAAGCTTGTGCTCGAGCAGGAAACGGTGGATTATCATCAACGTAAACTGGCAAAAAACTATATTTACAAAGGTCCTGTATTAGAATGGTACATGCGAATTAAGGTGAAGTTAGAAGATAATTATCGCCTCTTTAATGAGCTCTTGCCCTTGGAAGGAAAAATTACAGATATTGGCTGTGGCTATGGTTTCTTAGCAAATATGTTGAGTTTTGTTTCGGATAAACGAACATTACTAGGAATTGATTACGACGAAGAAAAAATTGAGGTTGCTCAACATTGCATTTCTAAAAAACCAAATGTAAATTTTATTGCAGCCGATATTACAAAACATGAATTTGAAAATAGTGATGCTTTTATTTTGAGCGATGTGTTGCATTACCTTACCGGAGAGCAGCAACTAAAGGTTCTCGATAGCTGTATAAACAAACTTAATGAAGGAGGAATGATTGTGATTCGTGATGGGAATAAAGATCTTCAAAAACGCCATTGGGGTACACGCTATACCGAATTTTTTAGTACCAACTTTGGATTTAATAAAACCCAAAATAAATTAGAGTTTTTATCAGGTAAAGAATTGATGCGTAATTTGGAAAAATACAAGTTACACATTGAAGTAGTTGATACCACCAAACTCACCAGTAACTTGATTTATATTTTACGAAGAAAATAGTTGACAGATAATTTATAGAACCAGAAAAATGAAGTACGATTTTGTAATTATTGGAAGTGGATTAGGCGGGCTAGAATGTGCCGTTATATTAAGTCGTGAAGGATACAGCGTGTGTGTGCTTGAAAAAAATCGACAGCTTGGTGGAAACCTTCAAATATTTGTTCGCGACAAAGCCATCTTCGACACAGGAATACATTATATCGGTGGTTTAGAAAAAGGTCAAAATTTAGAACGGTATTTCAACTATCTCGGCTTAAGTGGAAAATTAAAATTGAAAAAGTTGGATGAGGATGGATTTGATATTGTGAGTTTTGACAATGACCCGATTGAGTACAAATATGCGCAAGGTTATGAGAATTTTAAGCGAACATTACTTGGCTATTTTCCAGATGAAGAAGCTGCAATAACTGCCTATTGCGATAAACTAATTGAGATCAGTCATAGCTTTCCTTTATATAAAGTAGAGAGTGGCAATGCGTCTATTATTGATACAAAATTTTCAGAAATAAATACGCACGATTACATAGCCTCGCTTACCAATAACGAAAAACTAAGAAATGTACTTGCAGGCACGAATCCCTTGTATGCTGGTGTTGCCGATAAAACACCACTTTACGTGCATGCGCTTGTAATTAATACCTATATTGAAAGTTCTTGGAAATGTATTGATGGAGGAGCACAAATAGCTACTCAATTATCGAAAACAATTAAAGAACATGGAGGGATTATTCGAAATTATGCTGAAGTTGTTAAGTTTAATTTTGAAGGAGATTCCATCGAATCGCTTGAGTTAAAAGATGGAGAAAAAGTGTTTGGTAAACAATATATTTCCAATATTCATCCAAGCATTACTCTTGAAATGATTGAGCCGGGAAAACTTCGAAAATCCTATGTAAACCGAATCAGTTCACTCGAAAATTCGCTATCTGTTTTTATTGTTCAAATTGTATTTAAGGAGAAAAGTTTCCCCTATCTCAACCACAATTATTATCATTATAAAAGTGATAATGTTTGGGATACGATGGATTACACAGAAGAAACTTGGCCCAAAGGTTATGCACTTTTTTGTCCGGCTTCATCACGTTCCGGTGAATATGCCGATTGCATGTCGGTAATGGCTTACATGCATTACGATGAAGTAAAAGAATGGGAAACTACTTTTCATACCATACCTAAAAATGTTTCTGATAGAAGTGAGAGTTACGTTGAATTTAAAAAGCGAAAAGGAGAAAAATTAATAGATGAATTAGAGAAAAAATTCCTAAACATTCGCTCCTGTATTAAATCTTACACTTGCTCAACTCCCCTATCTTATCGCGATTATATTGGTACCAAGGATGGCAGCATGTATGGCATTTTAAAAGATCACAAAGACCCTTTGAGAACATTCATTTCGCCTAAAACCAAAGTGCCCAATTTATACCTTACCGGTCAAAATTTAAACATGCATGGTGTATTGGGTGTAACTATTGGCGCTGTTGTTACTTGCTCCGAAATACTTGGTATGGATTATTTGATTCAGAAAATAAAAGAAGCTTAATTTTTTTACTTTTTAAAGTAAGAAATCGTACTTTTATTTCAATCTAAAATACAGGATACTTTCACTTTAAAATTAAACCACATGCATCGACGAAAATTTATCAAAGGTTCAGCAATACTTGGGGCTTCAGTTGTTACACCCAGTTTACTCAATGCCGAGTCGGGCATGTTAGCCAGTACTACCGAACGTAAAATTCATACCATTATATCGGCCAATAAAACCATGGTTGGCACCTTACCTGTGCTTCGTGCATTTGCAGGCGATAACACCGATTATGTTTCGCCGTATGTATTTTTTGATGAGTTTGGTCCGGTTGAACTTTCTCCAAAAGAAAAGCCTTTAAAAGTTGGTGCGCATCCTCATGCGGGCGTAATTCCTACTACTTATTTTCTTTCCGGTAACGGCCATCACAAGGATAGCCTAAACTATGATTTTCAGATTGGAAAAGGTGATTTTATGTTGTTTAGTTCCGGTCGTGGAGCAATTCATATGGAAGAAACCGGAAAAGGTTTGTACGAAAATGGTGGCTTGTATCATGGATTTCAGATATGGTTAAACATGCCTGCAAAATATAAGTTTACTGCTCCTACAACTAATGTGCACAAAGAAGCAGAAATGGGTACACTTGAAACAAAATCGTATTCGGCAAAAATTGTCTTAGGTGAATTATTCGGCAGCAAATCAAAAGTAGAATTATTGTTCCCTGCATTTTATTACCATATAAAAATGAAAGCCGATTGCCGATTAGATATTCCTACCAATCCTACACACAATGTTTTTGTATACGTAATAAAAGGACAACTTGAAGTAGAAGGAAGAAGAGCAGTCAAAGCAAATCAGGTAGCATTGTATAAACGCGATGCTGAGCTATTAAAATTATTTTGTAGTGAGGAAACAGAAATATTAGTACTAGGCGGTCAACCATTAAATGAAGTAGTGTATTCGTATGGTCCATTTGTAATGAATACCCAAGCCGAAATACTGCAATGCATCAACGATTACAATTCAGGTAAAATGGGAAATCCTTCCTTAGTTGACTAAGCGATTTTATTTCTGATTAGTCTCTTTTGATGCTAAACTTTTTAACAACGCCTTCAGTATCGCCCGCTTTTACAAATAGAAAATAAATTCCATCCGGAGCAATTTCTTTTGCAAGTTGCATAGGAACAGCATTAAGGCCTGTGGTTAAATTTTGCAGCTGTTTAGAATCTATTAATTGTCCTGTATAATTGTACACAGAAACATATACCGGAATAGCTTCCTCCACATTAATTTCGAGTGTAAAATTTCCATTATTTGGACTTGGATAAATTTCCTTTGTTTCTACTTCAACAATTGGTGTTTCTGTAGTAGGTTCAGAAAATTCTGCTAAGCGGTTCGCCGAATTACATTGCACATTGCACGATCCAATACAGTCATTTTTATGTGCACTGCTGCAGGAATTAGGGCCTAATGAAGGGCCAAAAGTATGGCTTGGCAAGGCATTTACACTAATTGAAATTGTTTGAGGGTTAGAGGTATTTCCAGGAGGAACATGACAAATCAATATTTTTTTTGAATGATTATTTCCACAGCTCTGATTTCCGCTACTAGCCTTAACTACACGTATTTCAACAGTATCGGTACCAACACAACCTCTGCTATCGCGCACTGTTAAAACTAAATTATACGCTGCACATTCAACACTTTGTCCTGAAGGATTAAAAACAGGATTGCGAACAGTTTTTGAACTGAGGTATTGACTTCCTGTGCCCGACCATGAATACGCATAGGGTGAAGTACCTCCACTACGATTGGTACTCAAAGTTAATTGTTGTGGTGTGCTCGGATAGCCTAAAACAAGATGAGCTGTTTTACCATATGCACAAGTATTTATTGGCAATGCAGTAGGAGGTGTAATACTTACTGAAAGTGCACTTTGTGATAAGGTAACAGCAGCAGCTGAAGCGCAGCCAACTGAAGGTGTAACTGTACAAATATATGTTCCCGCTGCAAGACCTGTAGCTGTAGCCGTAGTTTGAGGAGGATCTGTATTCCAGTAATAAGTAAAAGGACCAGTTGCAACAGAAGTAGCTGTAGCGGTACCGCTAGCAGCAGAACTACCACACAAAATCGGAGTAGATGTGATGCTAACATCTGATGGAAAATCAACATGACCTTGCATTAAAATGTAAGCCGAATCAAGTGCAGTCCAACCGCAGCAATCTTCCACATGGGTTAGCACCAAGCGATTACTTTCACACTTTTTTGCATAGGGAAGTAAATTGATGGTTTGTCCACCATCGCCAAGTCGTGCATATCCTTTGGGAATATCAAAACCAGCAGGGTTTATTGAATTATACATTCTAACTTTTACACCATCATCAATCCCGCGCAAGCGAATCGTAAATGTGGTAAGTGTAATATTAGAAGGAATTGTAATAAAGGTTTGGAAATAGGTATAATCAACCCATTTACGACAACTCCAAGTACTGTCAGGACCAATATGGCAAAAAGGGGAAGCCATAGCATATTCAATCAAATCGCCTCTTGGCGCAGCTTGCCATAAGGGATCGTTAACAGCAGGAATATTCTCCAAAAAATACTCCGTAGAATCACCATAATGTTCAGCCGTATCACCGGTTACTTTTGGGCCATCGGCAAAATGCATCTGCCAAGGGGTTCGGCTTTGTGCATTAGTTTCAATGTTTATACTTAAAAAGTAAAGCACTAAAAAAATACTAGCATAAAGAGCAGTGGTAAAGCAATTATTCCCTTTTGGAAAAGTGCGGGTAGATCGTTTATTCATGGTTTTATTTTATTAAATGAATGTTGCTTAATTCATTGAAATTCAAACTAAAAATAAGTATTAAAATCAGGAAACATCCAACCGTTTTAAAGTATTTTAAAAAAAATCGATGGTGCAAACATTTTATCCGATAGGATGCAGATTTACTAGGTAGTTAAAAAACTGTAACCAAAAATTAAGTCCAAAATAAATTAAACAAATTCAAGAATACTAGTTAAAACTTCACACTGGCGCGCGCTTGTAGCGCGTGACCAATGCACTTGCTATTAAATACACATATCTTAAATTTGTGTTGATAGCAGAAAAATATATGTTCAGGGATCATGTAAGCATAAATTTTGTAACACCAATAGAAGTCACGCGCTACAAGCGCGCGCCAGTGGGAGTTTATGCAAATCAAAATGGTTTATTAGACCTTGAATTAATTGAATGAAACATTTTAACATTGATGTGCAGTGGTCACGCGCTACAAGCGCGCGCCAGTGGGGGTTTGTAAGTCTTTCTTCCACTTAATCAGAATCCATATCCAAGCAAAAACTGAAATTATTAAAATAACTAGTTTAGACAATCCGTTAAACGCATTATTAAAAAAATGATTATACATAAAAATATTTACTAGAAGATGAAAACAAGAACAAGCTACTATTGATTTAGTTAATTCTGCGATTTGCCCTATTCCCCAACTTCCTAAAATAAGTGTACCTAAGAAAAACAAATTGTCGACTAAAGTTGCTTCCGTAAGAAAACTCAAATGCCAAGCATACCAAATTAAACCAATGGATAAAAACTTTGTAATAGGTTTTAAAAATTGAAACTCTTCTTGCAAATAACCTCTCCAACCATATTCTTCCATTATACAATAAATAAAACTTCCCAACGCAGCGATTATTCCAAAAAGATGAGCATTTATTCCGTATTTATTTTGCACACCAAAAACAATCAATAAAATTGTAGGAATTGAAGCCATCAGTAAACTTTTAAATTTTGATGTACCAAAGAATGACATAGTTACATTTCTTTGTTTTTTTAATAGAAATAATCCTACTAAACCTGCAATCAAAATTCCACTCCCTTCAAGAATACCTTCTAAAACTAAGTAATTGTAGCTAAGGTTTTCTTCTAAATTCTTATTCAACTTGAAAATATCGAATCGAAAAATATTCGACACTACAAATCCAATAACAAGAAACAACAGTAACCTTGGAATACTAATTTTTTTGCTTTCAGGGTAGCTTATTTCAGTCATATATTTTTGGTTTTTTTTAAAGAAACCTGGCTACATTGCTAATAATGCGAATCTAACAGCTTAATGCAGAGCTAAAATAAAAGTTCTAACTCAAGTTATTGAGAGCACTTTAATTTGTCCGAAGGTAACAAATATTAGCATCAGGCATATATAACATATGCTTGACAAAACATCCAATTTGTAAATTAGTTGGTGCAAAAAAAGCAGGATGCTTGCTGGCAATAAATGTATAAAAAGCAGAAGCACAAAAACGACTTTCAATTATTAATTCAATAAAAGAATTTTACACCCTTTTACTTTTTAATAAATAACAATTCGTTTGGTTGCCGTTGATTTTGGAGAACCGATTTGAGTTAAATAAACGCCACTTGACCAAGCAGCAGCATTTAATAGCAATAATTTTTTACCTTCTAGTGTTTGACTTATAACAACACGGCCTTTTGCATCGTAAATTTTAATCCATACAGCCTCGTGAAAAGTATTTGAAACACTCAGAAGTTTTGAAATGGCATCGTACTTCAATTCAAAATTTGCTGCACTATCAGTTGCCTTTTTTATTCCTGTTAAAAAAGGAGTAATGGGGGTTTTGTAAACTCCTCTTCCATGCGTAAATGCAACAAGGTTTTGATCTGCCGGTGAGTATTCTAAATCAAAAACTTGCAAGGCATCCGGCACTCCGTTTCCAGCATGTTGCCATACAGTTCCCGTATCACTTGAATAAAAAACTCCTAAATCGCTACCTGCTATCAACACCTGTGAATAAAACAAAATACTATGAAAAGGCACATCGGGCAATGTACCGCTAATATCCATCCATGTTTGTCCGGCATTGCTCGAATAAAACACATGCCCTGATCCGAATCCGCTAAAAACCGCAAACAATTCATTATCGTTATTGGGGTTAACAGCTATATCACGTGGATAACGATTCGGCAAACCAGCAGAAATATCAGTCACACTAGCACCACCATTTATACTTACATAAAACTTCATAGAATCTGTTGATGTAGGAGCAGATGCAAAATATACTTTTAATGGATTTGATGTAGAAATTCCAAGACTCAATATTTTACTGTTCCCATAAGGGCCGAATGAATTCCATGTAAATCCTTTATCATCACTTCTAGATAAAAAACTTGATCCGGCATACATGATATTTTGGTTGGAAGGTGCTATTTCAAATGGAGAAACAAAGGCTCCTGTATCCGAAAAAACCGAATTAAAAAATGTAAGGCCTTGATCGGTTGAACCTCTAAGATTCAGGTTTTGATAAGATGCATACTGCTCAAAATCATTTAACTTGTCAATACCATTACAAGTTCCATCACCCCCTAAAACCCACTCCCATTCACTTGTTCCATTGTATCGCTGCGTACCATGGTCTTGGGCTCCAGCTAGGGCAATATTTGCATTACTTTGAGATACACTTCCTAAATAAAACTGCGCCACTCTGTAACCATCTAAACACGACCGCCAATTTTGACCTCCGTTATTGGATCGATAGAGACCTGCATCTGTTAGCAAATATAGTTTAGTTGGATCACTAGGATTTACAACCAAGTCGTGTAAATCAGGCCAGGGCTCATCTGCTAAATTGTTTGGGTTATAAGTCGTGATTTGATTAAAACTTGCTCCTCCGTCAACAGATTTAAAACCATACACACCGCCCACATAAATGGTGTTCGTATCGGCTTGACTAAAAAGTAAGCATTTGCTATACCATCCTTGATAAGAAGCAAAGTCGTTTCCATTTAGTAAAGTCCAGCTTAGGCCTTTATTGGTTGATTTATATAAACCGTTAGAAATTAAATCGTCGGCAATGTGCGCTAATACAACCGATGGATTAAGCGGATTAATAGCAATACAGGTTCTTCCGGTATTAATTACCGGTAAGCCATTTACTAGTTGCACCCAAGTACTTCCGGCGTCAGTTGATTTATAAACACCCGTACCGGCAGTACCTAAATTTCCTATTCCGGCGTATACTATATTGGTATCCGTAGGATCCATAACTAAATCCATAGCCATTTTTGTGGAATCAGTTTGAAACCAACTTGCACCTGAATCAAATGATTTGTAAATGCCATCGGTAGTTGCTGCGAGCAGTGTATTAGTGTTTTGATAATTGTAAACTATTTTCCAAACGCCTCGCTGCTGCTGATACAGCCAATTCAAGCTATGTGTCCATGTGAGTCCACCATTAGTAGTTTTTAAAATTCCAATACCATGGCTGCCTCGAGTAGTTCGAATTATTAAACCATTATAGGCAGTTCCATAACTATAGGTCTCACCTGTACCGATAAAAATTTCATTGTGATTTTGCGGATTGATGGCAATGGAACTAACACCAAGCACCGGAAATCCTGTCTCAACCGGCTGCCATGCATTTGGTCCAATACCTCCTACCGTTGTTTTCCATAAACCTCCAGAAGCAGAGCCAAGCCAAACAACATTGGTATCTATCGGATCAATAGCAATAGAAATGGTGCGTCCTCCATTGTTACTAGGACCAATATTATTCCATGGCAATAAGCTAGAAGTATTTTTTGCTGCTGTGTTTTTATAGTGCTGGATAAAGTAATCATAGGCTTTCCCAAAAGCATCAGCCGGCACATCGTTGTTCGGGTAACTATTCATTCTGCTCAGAAATTGCAAGGCTTCTAAAGCCTCTTCCTTTTCACTTGTTTCCTGTTTTGTTGAACAAGCAATAATAAAAGGAAGTACGAATAAGTAAATCAAAATTCTATATTTCAACCAAAATGTAGCCATTGTTTAGAGTTAAGGGTATTCTCAAAAATACTTAATATTTCTTGTTACAGCAAGTACTAGATTTCAGTTTAGTAAAGCACTTCATTTGAGGTTAGTTTAGTTTAACTATTTATTTAGAAATCTAAAAAAATACATCCAATAAAAATGCCGATTCACAATGTAAATCGGCATTTTAAATTAACACTAGTTGTAACAATTACTTTTTCAGTAAATCACGAATTTCAGTTAGTAAAACTTCTTGAGCAGGTTTAGGAGCCGGAGCAGCCGGGGCTTCTGCTTCCTTTTTCTTCATGTTGTTCATCGCTTTCACCACCATAAATATAGCAGCTGCTACGATTAAAAAATCAAGTATAGCTTCCATAAAACTACCGTAATTTAAACTTACTGCGGCAGCAGTTTCCTTCCCATCGCTTCCTATAACAGCTTCTTTCAATACGTATTTTAAACTTCCAAAATTGGTTTCTCCAACCATTAAACCAATTAAAGGCGAAATAATATCATCAACAAATGAGCTTACAATTTTGCCAAATGCAGCGCCAATTACAACACCCACCGCTAGATCAACCACGTTGCCTTGATTGATAAATGTTTTAAATTCTTTTATTAGTCCCATGTTTATAATGTTTAGTTTGTAAATTAATTATTTTCAAAAATAGTATTTTCACTATATCTATCTTTAACACGCTCAATTTTTATCAATTTATAATGCGCTTTTTTCTACATGCTAAAATCACTTGTTCGAAATACCAACATAAAATTTCATCCAAAGCACCTGTATTTTGCACCGCAATGGATTATCTTGGCAGTTAATAACGTATGCAACCTACATTGCAAAATGTGCGATGTTGGAACAAAAAACACGGCCAGTAATTTTTACGATCACATGGTTGGCACTCAGCCATTGAACATGCCCAAGGAATTAATTTTTAAAATTATTGATGAAACCGCCTTGTACTTTCCAAGCAGTAAATTAGGATATGCCTTTACTGAACCGAGCGTGTATCCGCATTTATTGGAAAGCCTGAGCTATGCAAGATCAAAAAATATATACACCTCAATGACCACAAATGCTCTTCAATTGCCAAAACAAGCAAGCGATTTGCAAACCAGTGGGCTAAATGAAATTTGCATTTCGCTCGACGGCCCTCCTGCTATTCACAATCAAATAAGAGGCAACAAGCAATCGTTTGAAAAAGCATTGGAAGGAATTGAAAAACTTTTTTCTTCTGCTAACAACAAAATTAAAGTCTCTGTGTTTTGTGCAATTACCGAATGGAACATTGGGCACATGCTGGAATTTATTGGCTATTTCAAAAAATTCCCCTTGCAGCAAATAGGATTTATGCATACCGTCTTTAATACCGATGCTCAAGCAGCTGCGCACAATCTGTTATATGGTGAGCAGTATTTTGCCACTGCCAGCAACACGCAGGAAATTAATTTTGACAATTACAATTTAGCACTTTTATGGAATGAAATAACTCAATTAAAAACAATTTCATCTCCCTTTCCAATAAGCTTTCAACCGGAATTAAAAAGTAAGGAAGCATTACAAAATTACTACCATCATCCTGAAATCAAAATGGGAAAAAAGTGCATGGATGTATTTAATCATTTGATGATCAAATCGGATGGATCGGTAATTCCAGCGCATAGTCGTTGCTATCCAATAACTGCAGGAAACTTGTATTCAACAAACTTAAAAGAAATTTGGAATGCCGAAAAAATGAAACAACTGCGCAGCGATCTTACACGTGCAGGTGGATTGTTTCCTTCCTGCACACGTTGCTGCAGTGGATTTGCAGGCTAACTACTTCAACAATTCAAATTGCTTTGCATGATGTACACAATGCTTGTAAAGCAGTGCAATCCATTTTTCGTAGTTCAATGCACCAAAAAAAGGATTCATGAGTACCACATCTTTATCCTGATTAAAATATGCGAAAAAGGCATCAATCTCTTCCTTTAATTCTTGAATAGATTCTTGCATTGAGCTCTTTTGAGCAGGAATTGCAGCATCACCCAGCAAGGAATTTTTAGTATTGGGTTTAAACTCTTTATCACTCATTACAAACTGCTGCATGCGTTCCACATTTTCTGCAGGAGTTATAAGTTCATAGGTATCTTTTCCATTTGCTTGACGAAAAGCATAACTCATATGTTCCACCATTTCCTGCCCATTCATAACTCCCCATTGTCCTTTAGCTTTGGGATTTAAATTGGTTAACAAGGCTAAAAAGTCGTTACGAACAAATTTTTCTTTCTCTGTCATGTTTTAAATTTAAGGTAAAGTACTTCCTTTTGCGGCATACCAAGTGTGAACTTCAACCAATAGTCGCCCGCATTTTACTGCCGGATCCGCTTCTGCCAATTGCTTTGCCTCTTCGGCTGTTTCAGTAGCATACACACATATTCCGCGAATATCGCCATCCTCCATAAATGGTCCGGCAATACACATCTTCTTTTTTTCATACATCAAACTAAGATGTGCCAAATGTTGTTCTTGAATTTTAGCAACGCTTGCTGAATCTTGATTTCGAACAGGACCTTTTTTAAGAAAAACCATGTAATAGTTTTTCATATCAAATTTAGTTTCCGGAGAGCTGTTCTGTTGGGCTGTTGAAGGTAAAATACATCCAACAAAAATTGCCAAATATAAAAGTGTATGTTTCATGATTTACTATTTTGTTTGATTCCAGGTTTTATATACATCTTGTTGTTTTGGACGACCACTTTCGGCTTCCCGCAAAGGTTCACACACTTTTAAGGTAGTATAACAATCGGCAGGAAGTTGCTGATACAATTCGGTACCTTTAGTTTTCCATGCAATCATTTCATCACTTACATCCTTTACAATTTTTGCAGGATTTCCTACTACAATTTTACGATCAGGTACATGAAAATCTGCTGGTACAAAACACAGAGCTCCAACAATACAATTAGCGCCTATTAAAACATTGTCCATAATTACAGCATTCATTCCAATTAATGAGTTAGCTCCAATTTGAGCACCATGAATAATGGCGCCGTGCCCAATGTGTGCAGCCTCATGCAATATTACCGTAGTTCCGGGAAACATGTGGATAGTGCAATTTTCTTGCACATTGCAGCCATCAGCGATGCGAATTTCGCCCCAATCGCCACGTATGGCTGCACCGGGTCCGATGTATACATTTTTTCCGATATGCACATTGCCGGTAACTACTGCCTGTGGATGAATAAAAGCACTTTCGTGAATAACCGGCTTATATCCTTGAAATTCGTAAATCATTTTTAGAGTGTTTAGGCGCGTTCAATTACAACTGCATAACCTTGTCCAACACCAATGCACATTGTTACGAGTGCATATTTTTTAGTAGTTAACTGTAATTCCAAAGCTGCCGAATTTAATAAACGTGCTCCACTCATACCAAGCGGATGACCAATAGCTATGGCTCCTCCGTTTGGATTTAATCGTGCATCGTTATCGGCTAAACCCCAAGCACGTGTGCATGCTAAGGCTTGCGCAGCAAAGGCTTCATTGAGCTCAATCAAATCCATATCGCTCATTCGTAAACCTGCTTTTGCCAAAGCTTTGTTCGCTGCTTCAACCGGTCCAATACCCATAATTCGAGGTTCTACTCCTGCTACTGCACTTGAAACAATTCGTGCCTTTGGTTGTAAGTTGTATTTTTTTATGGCCTCTTCAGAAGCCAATAATAAAGCTGCTGCCCCATCGTTTAAACCTGATGAGTTTCCTGCAGTTACAGTGCCTCCTTCCTTTTTAAAGGAAGCTTTCAGCTTTGCTAAACCTTCAGCTGTTGTGGAGGGTTTAATAAATTCGTCTTTGTCAAAAAGCAAAGAATCACCTTTTTTTTGTGGAATGGCTATGCCGGTAATTTCCATTTTTAATCGCCCGCTTGTCTCAGCCTTCGCGGCTTTTAACTGACTCCACAAAGCAAATTTATCTTGGTCGTCGCGGCTTATCGCATCTCGTGTTGCCAAATTTTCGGCAGTTTCGCCCATGGCATCTACTCCGAACATTTCCTTCATCTTTGGATTAATAAATCTCCATCCAAAGCTTGAATCAAAAAGTTGTGAATCTCTGCCAAAAGCCGAGGATGCTTTAGACATCACCCAAGGACCACGTGTCATATTTTCGACTCCACCTGCAATCATCAATTCAGCATCGCCGGTTTGTATAACACGCGCCGCACTAATAGCTGCACTTAAACCGGATGCACATAAACGATTTACAGTTTCACCCGGCACTGTTACAGGTAAACCTGCGAGCAATGCACTCATCCGGGCAACATTTCGATTGTCTTCGCCAGCTTGATTGGCACATCCTAAGATTACATCTCCAACTTGAGTTGCATCAATTGTAGGATTTCTTTTCAGCAATTCTTTGATAACTGTAGCCGCCATATCATCGGGTCGCACCACCGCCAATGTTCCACCAAAGTTGCCCACTGCAGTTCGTATCCCATCAATTATATATGCTGTTTTCATAGTATTCATTATTCGAAGAAATTATTTTACTTGTTCATTAATTAGCTTAATATTTTAGTTTCAACGCTCACTAAAATCGGCTACTGATCAACTTCCCACACTTTGGAAGTGCGATAAACTGTGCCCTTAAAAAATGCTACCTTTTCATTTTTCTGATTTGAAATCTCAATATGATAGGTAGCTGTTTTATTGGTGATGGATAATTCCTTAGCCTCACATGTTAATTCATCGCCTACCTGCACAGCAACGGCAAATGAAATGGAACACTCGAGCGCTACACTTAAACGACCATAGGCATTAGATGCAAAAGCCAATGCGCTATCGGCCAATGAAAACGCAATGCCCCCATGCGATATGTTGAAGCCGTTTACCATTTCATCGCGAATGGTCATGCGCAATTTACAATGCCCTTCAGTAATGGAAAGTAATTCAATACCTAGCCAAAGACTAAACTTATCTTCGACTAACATTTTAGCTACGATTGCTTCCGCTTTAGTTTTTTGCATAAAAAGTTGCGTTTGTTTGTGCCATACGTTTTAATAAAACACAAGGTCTGTAGCGATCTTCATTGTACTCATTGTATAAATTAACCAAGGTTGTGTAAACTTTATTTACTCCCAGTTCATCGGCCCATTTTAATAACCCTTTTGGATAATTTACTCCTTTTGTCATTGCTAAATCAATGTCTTCTTTTGTTGCTAATTGCAAATACAGTGAATCTGCAGCTTCATTAATCAACATAACCAAAACGCGTTCAAAAATTTCTTTCCCTAATTTCTCATCTTTATGAGGCTCACTAGAACTAGCACCTTCGGCGTAGGAATAATATCCTTTACCTGATTTGCGACCAAACAATTTCGCTTCATATAAACGCTTTTGTGTTAAAGATGGTTTAAAACGTGGCTCGTAAAAAAACTGTTCCCAAACACTTTCAGTTACTTTGTAATTAATGTCATTACCAATAAAATCCATCAACTCAAAAGGTCCCATTTTAAATCCGCCATACTGCTTTAATGCCCAATCGATGCTCGCAAAATCTGCAATACCTTCTTCGTAAATTCGAATGCTTTCACCATAATAAGAACGTGCTACACGATTCACAATAAAACCAGGTGTGTCCTTAGCCACTACAGTAATTTTCCCCCAACTATCAATTAATTTTCTTGCATCATTTAATACATCTTGAGAACTGCTGATGGCCGGAATCAATTCAACCAAGGGCATTAATACTGCAGGATTAAAAAAGTGAATTCCAATTACACGTGATGCATTTTTACAAGAAGCAGCTATTGATGCAATAGAAAGGGAAGAAGTATTACTTGCCAATATACAATCGCTTGCAACAATAGCTTCCAAGTCTGAAAAAATTTTTTGCTTTACTTCTAAATTTTCTACAATTGCTTCAATAACTAATTTACAAGAAGTGCATTTTTTGAGGTCATTAACATACTCGATTCTTGATGAAATAGTGGCAGCCTCTTCGCTGCTGATTTTTTGCTTTTCAACACTTTTAGCGAGAAAATTTTCAAGATTTTTTTTTGCTGTAACCAACATTGCTTCATTGGTATCAACTACTTTTACCAAGTGACCGGCAGTAGCTGCAACCTGTGCAATTCCCGAACCCATGGCTCCGGCACCAATAACTCCAACTTCTATTTTCATTACTATTCCCCTTTAAAAACTGCTTTTCGCTTTTCTAAAAATGCTGATACTCCCTCTTTGTAATCGTAAGTGGATGCTGCAATTACTTGCTTTGTAGCCTCTGCTGTTAATTGCTCCATTAAATTATTCGACATCGATTGATTGAGCAATCGCTTGGTAAGTCCTATTCCTTTGGTAGGCATTGAAGCAAGCATAGTAGCAGTTGCCATTGCTTCTGTTGCGAGATTTGCATCTTCACATACCTTATAAATCATTCCCATTCGCTCTGCATCGATAGCAGTAACTTTATCACCTAACATCATTAAGGCAGATGCTTTTCCAAAACCAATTAAACGAGGTAGAAAAAAAGTTCCACCACTATCGGGAATGAGACCAATTTTACTGAATGCTTGTAAAAAAGAAGCTGATCCTGCAGCAATTACAACATCGCAAGCTAATGCAATATTTGCACCTGCTCCGGCAGCAATACCATTTACTGCACAAACAATCGGCTTTTCGATTTCACGAATTTTGCGAATAATTGGATTGTAGTGTTCTTCTACAATATTTTTAATTCCGGGACCAGAAGGATCAATGGCCTCGCTTAAATCCTGACCGGCACAAAATGCCTTGCCTTCGCCACTTAAGTAAATGCAACGTATGGCTTTATCACTGGCAGCCGAATCGAGTGCTGCTTGCAATTGAAACGACATTTCGCGATTAAAACTGTTGAATTTTTCAGGACGATTTAGGGTAATTTTAAGTACCTGTCCTTGTATTTCTGTGAGAATAGATGACATGCTTAAAGATTAAATGAGGATTCAAAGATAAACTTTTGAGCAAGATGGATGTTAATTTTTAAAGAACCATTAAAATATTAGCTGTTGAATTCAGTAGTTCGAAATTGTCTATTTACGGAAGTTAATCAACACAAAAAAAATGAATAATAAAGCCTGTTAAGCTATCGGGCTGTTTAGTATCTTTGCACAAATTTATATTTACCATGAGCATTACAAAAGAACAAGTTTTAGAAGCACTTAAAAATGTTGAAGATCCTGATTTAAAAAAGGACTTGGTTACATTAGGAATGATTACCGACCTGGTGGTTGAAGGAAAAAATGTTTCGTTTACAGTAGTTCTTACAACGCCTGCTTGTCCGATGAAAGAAATGATTCACAAAGCCTGTGTAAATGCTGTGATTCATTTTGTGGATAAAGAGGCCATTGTACAGGTAAAAATGACTGCCAACGTTACTTCGCAGCATGGTGCCAATAGACCAATGCTTCCAAAAGTTAAAAATATAATTGCTATTGCTTCCGGTAAAGGAGGTGTTGGTAAATCAACCATCTCTTCCAATTTGGCTGTAGCTCTGGCCTTGCAAGGTGCGAAAGTAGGATTGGTTGATGCTGATATTTATGGTCCTTCTGTGCCTATAATGTTTGATGTGCAGCACGAAAAACCATTTATGCGTGATGTGGATGGACAAAGTTTAATGGTACCGGTTGAAAGTTATGGAGTAAAATTATTGAGCATTGGATTTTTTGCCGATACATCGCAAGCAATTGTATGGCGAGGTCCAATGGCGGCAAAGGCTTTAACGCAATTGTTTAGAGATGCCGACTGGGGCGAATTGGATTATATGCTAATTGACTTACCTCCCGGTACAGGCGATATTCATTTATCGTTGGTACAAGCGGTGCCGTTAACAGGTGTTATTATTGTAAGTACTCCACAACAAGTTGCTTTAGCCGATGCGCAAAAAGGAGTTGCCATGTTTCAAATGCCAGCCATTAATGTTCCGGTATTGGGAATAGTAGAAAATATGGCCTACTTCACTCCTGCTGAATTACCTAATAATAAATATTATTTGTTTGGTAAAGATGGCGCAAAACAATTGGCCGAAAAATTAGAAGTTCCGCTCTTAGGTGAAATTCCTATTGTAAAAAGTATATGCGATGCAGGGGATGCCGGTCGTCCGGCGGTTTTGCAACAAAACACTCCACAGGCCTTGGCATTTTTAGAAATGGCAAGTAATGTTGCACAACAGGTAAGTATTGTAAATGCCCGTAAAAAATCAGAAACTATTCCGGCTTAAAGCATTGTTTAAGCGAGATTAATAGCATCTAGATTAAAATTTTCGGGATATTTTGCTTGGATTTTTTCGTAAAAACTACGAATCATTTTCGCATCCTTTTCTTTATCGCCGCTCATATACATTGCCGGTCCGAAACCTGCTGTACGCGTTTTGTAATCGATATAACCCAACACTACCGGTACGTTGGCACCGATAGCCATATGATAAAATCCGGTTTTCCATTTTTTCACAGCTTTGCGTGTTCCTTCAGGAGGAATGGCCAAAATTATTGAGTCGCGGCTTTTAATTAATTCAATCATATTTTCAACCAGGTGATGATGTCCCTTTCGCTCAACAGGTATACCGCCACTTTGAAGAAAAATATTCTTAATAGGCCAAACAAAAAGTTCGCGCTTTGCCAGGTAATTAATTTTGAGTTTAAACAAATGAACCGAAACAATTCCGTATACAAAATCCCAATTACTAGTATGGGGAGCAGCCAACACGATACATTTTTTTAAATCGTTTGGCAAAGGAGTTCCAATTTTCCAACCCTTTAATCGGTAATACAACTTAAATAAAAACAGCACCATATCGAGTAGATTTTGCAGATTACGAATGTATTAAAATTTGGCAGTAATGCATCTACCAAGCTTTAAAACTTAAATTGAAACATGGGCTTCGCAATAAAGTTAAAGGTGCCTACTTCGTCTCTATAGCTGAGTCTCCATAAAAAATCAACTCTCGAAAATTTAAAAATATTTTCAATTCCGATCCCAACTTCTAAATAAGGTTTAGTTAAAGTTTCAACATTAGCAGGTCGCTGATACTTGCTATACTTGTTAGCTTGCGACAAATCGCCGGCATAAATTTTTCCCAAAAGTACTTCCCGCCATTTAAGTTTTTTTAGTACTGGTATTCTATTCAAAAATATTCCTTCGAAGTGATGCTCCCACATTCCGCTGCAATAGCGATCACTCACAAATTCCAAATAGTTCATTAAATTAAATGCAGTTTCATCGTTAAATAAACTCGGATTGGCTGTAGGGGTTTCGAGGAATTGAAATGGCAGAGTACCGAATAACATTCCACCTTCGATTCGCACTACACTATATCCCCATTTTTTTATGCGTAATCTCGATTCAATTCTTAGTTTTAGTTTATCCGAATTAAATTCTCCTCCTAAAAAATCAAGCATAGCCTTTTCATAAAAAAAACTTACTACTGGGAACTCAGGCAAAGCAGAAGCCTTAACTCCATCACCAAAATGAGCTGATAAATTTCGCTCTCCATGCGCATAGCGAAGCGCTATCTGAAATCCGGCTTGAGTATATGATGGCTTTCGGTAAAAAATATTTTCGGCCAATTGAAGCAAATAATCCGGTTCGCCAAATGGTTCACGAACAGATTGAAAAATTGTGGCCCTGCTTGTAAATCCAGAAATCCATTGTCGTTCTAAATAAAATTCCTTTTCATTAACCAAGCCACGATGTGTAAATTTTCCTAGATTGGTAAATGAGTTTAAAATATGGTCTAATGGAAAAATAGTCGAACTTCGGCCGGGTTGCATAGCATCCTTTCTAATTTTACCCCCAATACGCGTTTCTTTGCTGCGCTTTCGCGAAAGTATATAAGCAGGTTCAAGGAGATACTTATATTCATTATCATGCGTTCCATAAGCTAAATAACTCTTTAAATTCAATCGTCTGTTTAGCAGTTGTTGTGCACGAAATCCTAATTTTACACGAGAACGCTCCACCGAATTGTAACTGTAAAACGAATAAAAATCGCCTATCTCAAATTGCTTCAAAGGAATCCAACCCGAGGTAATGCTTTTTACACCGTTTTTAAGCAATCGATACTTGGGTTGCTGCTCCAATGTATCCATCATTTTCACAATCGATTTTTCTTGTTTGCTTAAGCTATCGATTCTAACCGATTCCCAATAGCTTTCACTGCGTTGTGAGACACTGTCTTCAAAACTAAGGCGGTCGAGCTGCTTGTAAAATTCATTGGGCTGTTGTACATCAAATTTGTAATTTTTGTATTCAGATGTTTTTCTTCCAAAAAAACCGGTCATTTCGCTTGAGTTTTCAAGCACTGTAAAATCGCCGATAACCTGACTCTTGCTAAGTACATTGTAACGACTTGCATGCAGCATATAATTTTGACGAATCCAATAATTGCGCACAAAATTTACATTTGCCGATATGCTAAATGAAAAATCGATTTGCTTTAGAGCAAAAGTATTTTTAAGAATGTACATTTCACCTGTAAAAGCAACAGCTTCTTTAAGCTTCGGCTTAAATTGCAGGTAATAACATGAGTCTCCTTCAACAAGCAAACTATCAATTAAATAATAACGGTAGTCGGCAGTGTAATTATCGTGTAAAGGACTTGGAAAATTCTTATCAAGTACTACAACATAGTCTTTGTAAATATCGGGAGCAATATACATGTCCTCGGCAAACTTCATTATTTTGGGACCTTTTAAACCAACTGAACGGCGTGCTTTTACTAGCTCTCTCATCGCCTGTGGTTGCTTCCGATAATATACTTCAGAATTCGATTCGGTAAGTAATATAGGAAGGTAATTTACTCCATCAACTGTAGTATCGGCATTATTAAAAATAAAGTTGAAGGAGCGTAAAAAAACATTTTGCTTTGTTTTTTCAGTGAAATTATTCATATCAAATTCTACTTTATGATAGCATTCGTACTGATACGATTCAGCTGTTTCGATGTAGTTGCTTTGCTTGGCTGCAATTACTTTTCGAAGTATTCGAAAGGCAGGATTTTCACCTGGGCGTATGATTGCTTCTTTTAAATTTACAAGTGTAGGACTTAATTCAATTGTAAAATATTGATCCGACATAGGTAATATAGCTTCCTTCTGCAAAGTATATCCCATAGCCGAAATCAACAAAGTATCCCGCTTACGGCCTTCACTAATTTGAAATTGAAATCGTCCGCTGCTATCTGCAGAAAATCCACTTTGTGTTCCTTGCAAAATTCCATTGGCAAAGGGTATGGGCTCTCCACTACTAGCATCCAACACAACACCACGAATGCGAATAGATTGCGCGTGTGCATTCGAAATGAAAAGTAAAAAAACACAAAAAAATAAATAGTAGTTAATTCTGGTCACGGCTTAAAAATAAGGATAGGAATTGAAAGTAAAACCAAAGTCATTTGTTAAGCTTGTATTTTAAAGTAGCTTTGAGAAAATTTACTTGTGCAGTTTAGTATCAAAAATTACTTTTCTTTTACTTCACACGCTGCGTTTGGCTCAAGATTGAGTGCTTGGATACGTTTGCTAAAAGAAAATAAATTTGCCATTCATCCGTTTTTTATTCCTAAGGCAATTTTTATTAGTGGTGCAATTTTTTTGGGGTTACCTTTTAGATGGTACGAACGAAATAAATTACGTAAAATTCTACCGCTTCAAACTATAAAAGCGCCTGTTTTTATTATTGGACATCCCCGTAGCGGAACTACCTTTTTGCATTATTTGATGAGCAAAGACAAACAATTTGGTTATTGCACAACAATTCAAGCGATGCTTCCACATGTTTTTTTAACCGGTGCCAACTGGCTAATACCGGGCATTTCAAAAGCCTTACCTAAAAAGCGGCCAATGGATAACTTAAAGATGGGCAGCCAACTTCCCAAAGAAGAAGATTTTGCGATGAGTGCTTTTGGCCCTGAAAGTATGATAAGCAGCTTTTATTTTCCTAGAAATTACACCCTAAACTTTTTAAAAAATGTCACCTTCGAAAAGCAAAATAACAAGGCTGAACATTGGAAATTAAATTTCGATTATTTATTGCGTAAGTTAAATTTCGCCAATCATGGAAAAACACTTTTGCTGAAAAGCCCTGCAAATACAGCACGTGTAAAGCAAATTTTAGAATTGTATCCGGATGCAAAATTTATACACATACACCGCCATCCTTATGAAGTTTATTCGAGTACACTGCATCTATTAAAAAAAATACTTCCATTACTTTCCTTTCAAAAAGTAAAAATGAATACGCTCGAGGAGGCTACATTCGTTTGTTATGAAGCTTTATATAAAAAATATTTCAACGAAAAATTGCTCATACCAAAAGAAAATTTAGTGGAAATTGATTATGCAGCCTTTATAAATGACCCGCTTTTATCGCTAAAAAATATATATGATCAATTGAATTTAAAAGACTTTAATGCAGCCAAAAAATCAATTGAAGACGAACTAAACGAATACAAAAATTACGAAACCAATCGCTTTGTGCTCGATGAAAAAACAAGACAGAAAATTACCCTGCGTTGGAAATTTGCGTTTGATGAACTAGGGTATACTCCTTAATGTTTCTTAGTTTGCAATCTAAAGTATCATTCCTGCTGCAAGCGTTTCATTGGTATATTCGTCAATCAGCAAGAGACTTCCTGTACTTTTGTTTTTAGCGAAACTATCGTATAACAAGGGCTGTGTGGTACGAATCAATATTCGTCCAATATCGTTGAGTTGAATTAAGGTAGATTCTTGGTCGCGGTGCAGCGTATTAATATTCACTTTATACCGAATGTCTTTCACAATACAACGCGCAGCATTGCTAGTATGTCGTAATAAGTATTTGCCATTTAACTGCAAGGGTTTTTGATGCATCCAACAAATCATTACTTCAATATCTTGCGACTGGTTTGCCCTATTGTTTGGTTTCACTAGCATATCACCACGGCTAATATCTAATTGATCTTCAAGTAATAGCTCAACACTCATTGGTGCGAATGCTTCTGATATTTCTTTAGTACCTGAAAAAATCGCTTTTATTTTGGTAGTAAATCCTGAAGGTAATGCCACTACTTCATCTCCCGGTTTAAAAATACCTCCTTCTATACGACCTGCATATCCACGGTATTCAGCAAATTGTGGGTTTTGAGGCCGAATCACCAATTGTATTGGAAAGCGGCAATCAATTCGGTTGTAATCGCTTACTATATTTACATGCTCAAGTGTATACAATAAGCTTGGACCCTTATACCAAAGCAGTTGCGTTGAGGCAGTAACCACATTGTCGCCTGTTAAGGCACTGATTGGAATAAATTGTATATCGGGTATGGAGAGCTTTGATGCAAAGGCTAAAAATTCGCGTCGAATTTGTGTGAAAATTTCTTCGCTATAAGCTACTGTGTCCATTTTATTGATGCATACAACTGCATGCTTTATTTGAAGCAAAGAAGCTAAAAATGCATGTCGGCGTGTTTGCTCAGTAACTCCTTTTTGAGCATCAATCAAAATCAAAATTAAATTAGCGGTTGAAGCTCCTGTAATCATGTTGCGTGTGTACTGCACATGACCAGGACAATCGGCAATAATAAATTTCCTTTTAGGTGTTGAAAAATAACGATAAGCAACATCAATGGTTATCCCTTGTTCACGTTCGGCTCTGAGTCCATCTGTGAGTAGGGATAAATCAAGGTAAGCATTACCACGCTGTTTGCTGGTATTTTCAATAGCTTTAAGTTGATCGTCTAAGATGGATTGAGTATCAAACAACAGACGACCAATTAGTGTACTTTTACCATCATCCACACTTCCTGCAGTAGCAAAACGCAACAAATCAATTTTATGATAGTTGCTTACTTTTTCCGTATTGTCTAAAACGCCTTCTTTATACATTCAAAAGTTTACTTTGGATTTTCTATCAAATTATTGTTTTAGCTTACTAGTATAAGATTAAAAATAACCTTGTTTTTTTCTGTCTTCCATTGCCGCTTCAGAGCTTTTGTCGTCGTCGCGTGTACCTCGTTCTGTAAGTTTAGCTAAACTAATTTCTTGTACCACTTCTTCCACATTTTTGGCGAATGATTCTATTGCACCGGTACAAGTCATATCACCTATTGTACGAAAGCGAACATGCATTTCTTCATACTTTTCAGCTGATAATAAAGAAACAAAATCAGAACTTGCCAACAATAATCCTTTGCGATTAATAATACTTCGCTTGTGTGAAAAATACAGAGTGGGCATACTGAAATTTTCTTGAGCTATATATTGCCAAATATCCAATTCAGTCCAATTACTTAGAGGGAAGGCTCTAAAATGTTCGCCTTTATTTTTTTTACCATTCAAAAGGGTCCATATTTCGGGACGTTGATTTTTAGGATCCCACTGTCCAAATTCATCCCGGAAAGAAAAAAATCGTTCTTTGGCTCTTGCTTTTTCTTCGTCTCTTCGCGCACCACCTATGGCTACATCAAAACCAAATTCTTCAATGGCATCGAGTAAGGTAACTGACTGCAACTGATTGCGACTCCCGTTGATTTTTCTTTCCTCATGTACTCTTCCTGCATCAATAGTATCTTGCACTTTTCGAACTATCAATTGTACATTTAATTGCTTTACAAACTGATCCCTAAATTCAAGTGTTTCACTAAAATTATGTCCGGTATCAATGTGCATCAATGGAAAAGGAATTGCTGCCGGATAAAAGGCTTTTTGTGCTAAATAACTGAGTACAATTGAATCCTTACCACCCGAAAAAAGCAAAACCGGCTTTTCAAATTGTGCTGCAACTTCGCGCAACACAAAAATTGATTCAGCTTCAAGAAGTTGTAGATGACTTAAATTGTAATTCATACCTAGTGAAAAAGCAACAGCTGATACATCAGCATGAGGCTAACAACAAATTTACTCTAAAGATTCAAAACTCAAATAGTTGAATCAGTTGTTGCCGACATATTTCAAGCGAATTGTTTTCGGTATCTAACGTAGCAAATGAATTTAAGGGAACTTCAAAAGGAGAGGAAATTCCGGTAAAATTAGCAATCTCAGCATTTCGGGCTTTTTTATAATGCCCTTTTACATCACGCTCTTCGCAACACTCAAGTGAACATTTAAGGTAAATTTCACGATAACTATTTCCACAAATTGAAGCAATGGTTTTACGAACTTCATGGGTTGGACTAATAAAGGAACAAACTGGTACAACACCTGCATTTTTAAAAAGAACCGCCACTTCTGCGGCACGGCGAAGATTTTCTAGACGTTCTGTTTCGGTAAATCCAAGATTTGAATTGAGACCTTTCCTTAGATCATCCCCATCTAAATGAACACAAGCTAGTCCTTTACTTGTAAGGTATTCAACATAATATTTTGCTACTGTGCTTTTACCGGAACCTGATAATCCGACGAACCAAATAACAGGGCAATTTTCACCAACAAGAAATTTTGAAACAAAGGCCGAATCTGCTATTTGCACTTGTTTAGATTAAGTATCACTCTATTACTTCTTTTTCTTCAGTTTGAATAACCTCTTTAGTGGCTTCATCGTAAATGAATGCAACAATCTGGCATTTCTTTTCGCGCCATGCTGCTGATAAAACTTTAGAATAAGTTTTGGTAAATGAACTTGTTGAATTTACCGGGGCAGTATTTAATTGTTCTCCGAAAACACTATTTAAAGAGCCTCTTAAAACATGTTCATGCACATAATCAGAATCGTTGCCGGGATTAGGTATAAGCTGATCTTTTTGAGCATGGGCTATACTGTCTTCGATGATATATACCGAGAGTTTGTAATTCCCACTAAGGTTGGTCAAAAATTCAGTGTTTACCGTCGAAGTAACAGTTCGCGTTGTTGCTTCATAACTATTTTCAATTTTAATAAAAGCCTCAGCAGGCTTCTGAATAAAAGTATCTAAATAGGCACCCCATTGAGTGTAAGGAATATTGTATACTACCCCCACCTTTTTGCGGTTTACCATTCCTGTAGGTAATCCCAATAAACTTACTTTGAATGTACTGTCCAATGAATTGCCTAAAGCCGTTCTAAAATCAATGTTGTATATACCTGATCCGGGAGCAGCAAATTGATTGGTTACATGCACTCCAATGGCTACAACTCTTCCAGGACGCGCCTGTTTCAACAATTTAATTTGTTCTGCAGCACGTGGGCAATTAGGGCAACGGTGTCCGGTATAATCTTCAATTAACACTTTACGCACTTTTGTTGCGCTTGTAGATGTATCAACCGGTGGAACTTCGAGTTCGTTGTAAGGACTTTTCACCTTATCACAAGCACTAAAAGTGAGTGTAACAAGTATACTTAAGAGTGAAATTATTTTTTTCATTGATTTCAGATTAAAGAACTAAAAACTACTGCTAACTGAAAGTGTTAAACCATTTGAAGCAGGCACTATTCTACAAACACCACCAATACATAAAAGTCCGGCTCGCTGGCGGCCATAGCCTATTGAAATTCGATTTGAGTTTTTTGTATAGGTAATATTTCCGGTAAAATAATGTATTTGCTTTTCAGATTCCGGATTCCCGTAATTGTATTGATCTAATACAGCCACCGACCAATGTGGTGCATAAGTATATTCTAACAAAACAGCAGCCCAATCGCCCATGTCTTGTTTTGTAAATAAACCCTCTACTTCAAGTCGAATTGCATTGCTTGCATTCAACTTATAAGTAATATCTGCTACAGCAATATTGCTGTACACCATTGGTTCGCCGGGGTGACCCTGTACTACATCTAAATTATAAACCTGGTTGGTATAAAACAAAATAGTTTTCCATTTTTTAGAAATCTTTCGAGTGATTTCTATATTAAAATCTTTAAAAAATACACGGTTCCCAATTTTAAAAAAATCGCTTTTATAGCCCAGTGTATAAGGTTCAAGAAGGCTTGTAGTATCATTCACAACTTCGCGATTTATATCGTGTACTTCCGAATAATTTACATTTATGGTAGTCCCGTATTTTCCTCCTAGCCAAGTATCCTTTTTAATGGTATAAATAACATCTCCTTGAAATGAAACTTCTCCATTGGGTTGTGAAGCATAAGGATAAATACTTGCTGCCAAATTGTAGCTATGTTGTTTTGTGAGTGCCGGTAGAAAATTAATCATGAGGTTATTTCCAGTCGCCGTACGATCGCTTCGGAAGCTCATATTGTCGATGCGTTTTGCTCCTAAGTTTATTCCTAAACCCTTTTGGGAATAGCTAATACCTAGCAAGGTTGCATTTCCATCTTTATAAATAAAATTATTGAAAATAGACGGATCATTTATTTTATAAACATACTCGCCATTGATAGTAAATTTGCCGTATGATACCTTTAATCGACCTCCTCCAGATCCAACATTTTCGGGTAATTTATAAACAATATCATTGTCTTGTTGATACTTACTTACAAAGCTTCCACCTACAATTACCTTAAGCTTAGCCTGTGCAAGTTTTTCACTTAATTCGTTAATATTTATTTCACCGTCAAAACCTCTCACAATACCTTCACCTTGTCCAAAAAAGAATCGTTGTTTAGCAATAAATCCCTTTAAGTAGATTCCTGAAATAGGCGCATATTTTAAGCGTAAACCATCCAATGCATTATCAATACCCAAAGTTCGTTCTTCGAAGCTTCGTAGTATTAATCCACTTCCAAACTGCTCATAAAAATTACCGGCCGTAACAGTTAAATTATCTTTGGTAAAGGTTGCGAACCTAAAACCAAATCCATTTCCCTTGTAGCGAGTATCAAATCCTTGCAAGGCATTTAAATAGCTTTCATACCGCACACCACACATAAAATTATCGCGGGTATAATTAATGTTGGCAAAACCATTCATCAATACTTTCTCGGGAACAATAGGAGCTCCAATGATAGTATCGGTATTGTAATATTGTACATCGGTTTGAAAATTTCCATGTATCTCACCCAAGTTTGGCTGTGCTGTAACATGTATATAAAAAAAGCAGCACATCGAAAAGATAGCTGCTTTTATTGAGTTTTGTATCACCGTTAAAAATTTTGAATTTATTTAATTGATTCGCCTTTGGCTACCTTTTTTACTAATTCATATATTTTTTCTTCATCTCCTGGTGCAGATGAATTTTGTTGCCATACAATTTCACCACTTCCATTTACTAAAAATATATGTGGCACATTGTTTACGTTCATGGCACGTTTAAAATCTCCATTAGGGTCAAGTAAAACTTGATATTCCCAATTTTTACCATTTACATATGGTCCTACTTTTTCCATATTTCTTGCATCGTCAATTGAAACTGCAACGAGTTTTACACCGGTTTCTTTTTGCCAATCGGCATAGTCGTCGGCAATTGCATTCAACTCTGCTTTGCAGGGACCGCACCAAGTAGCCCAAAAATCAACTAACATTGGCTTACCATCGTTGGCTAATTTACCTGTGTTAAATACACTACCATCAAGATTTTTAATATCTACGGCAGGAACACGTTGTACACTTTGAGCAGTAACCATTAAAGTGGTACTTGCCAGAGTAATAATTAAACTAATTTTTTTTAGCATTTGCTTTTTAACTAAAAAATAAATCAGTTCCGTTACTATGCGGAACTGATTTATTTGAAGGTGAATTAATTATTTATTAATGTTAATTTTTTGATTTATAACTTTTGATCCAATAGTTGCTCTTACGACATAAACACCTGAACTAAGTTCAGAAATGTTGTAAGCAAAACTTTGATCACCTGCTGATAATTTTCCTTTATTCTCACTATCAACTTTCTTACCAAGAATATCGTAAACTTCAAAAGTTACTTCGTTTGCTTGATCTAAATTTAATTTTACACTAACGTAATTTTCAGAAGATTGATATGCAGAGAACACAGCATTACCAGCACTTATAGCAGCAACTCCTAAAGTAGCATCATGAAAGTTAATATCGTCAACGTAAGCATTGTTTCCATAGTTACTGGTTCCACGGAAACGAACAAGCAATTGAGCCTGACCAATATAGTTATCCAAATTAACGCTTTCGGCACGCCATTGTGTTGAAGCCGGTGTAAACGCACTGGTAACATAACCGGTTACAGTACTCAAAGCAGCTCCTTGTTTTAAGAAAACTTGTGTCCAGTTTGCACCACAATCAGTTGAAACATGTACATATAATTTATCTGATTCGGCAGCACTGTATTGACGGTGTGCAACTTTAAAATCAAGAGCAGCAGGGGCAATAGCTCCTGTTAAATCAAGCGGTGTAATAAACATATCGTCGCTTTGTCCGCTTTGACTATTGTAAAAATCGATTTTAGCAGAACCAGCAATAGAACCCGATGCACCGGTTCCTGCTTTGCGTGACCAAGATTGTGTTGCATCCTGGCTTTCTAAAGCCCAGTCAACTGGAGGCCATGCTGTTGCAGCGAAATTTTGTGCATAAGGCAACAAGGTATAGCTGGTTGCAGTAAGTAATCCTTTTGTTGAATAAGTAAAAGATAAAGGAGCTGCAAATCCGGAATTGTTAGGATTTGATGCACTGATTCGTAATGTGTGACTACCCGCGGTTGAAGTAATTTGAGGTAAAGTAAATACAGCAGTTCCTCCTGCAGCAATTGAACCGGTCCAAGGAACAGTTGTAGCAGCAGCATTATCAAACTGATAATTAATATCACAACTAGTCAAAGTAGAAGTACCTTTATTTGAAATTGTTACATCCGGATAATAATCTGTAATACATTGTACTGTTGGAACATTATCAATTAAATCAATACCAACCATATCAGAAATAGAAATAACATCGCTAAATGCGGCTTGCTTAATTGCCTTGTTTGCGTCGTTTTGAATAAATCCTACAACTGCTAATTCGTTTATATTGTAAGTATACAATGGAGTTGCGGCACCTAAAACAATGCTTTGTGTTTCACCTAAGGTATCTGCAGTTACTGTAGTACCGGCTGCATTTGGATACATTTTACGCATTACATAATAAAAATCGGTTTCGCCATTTGTACCTGGAGCCGCCGGAAATGAAATCTCCTTTTCAACTAAGGCAATTCTTGCTTTTAAGTTACCGGTTCCTGTTTGTGTACAGGTAATATTCATGGTAACATAGATTGAATCGAAGTCGGAAGAATATGCATGAGTAAGCGCAATATCGTGTGTTGCAGGAATTGCGTACTTTGTATCAATAGTTGATTGTATAATGTTGTGAGGTGCCCCTTGATAGTATCCACCAATAGCAGCAATGTTTACATCACCGTCAATAGGAGAATAAGGAACACCGGTAACGCCATAATAAGTAACACGTGGACCAACCTCTGCCTGAGTTTGAGCATTCATTGGGTCAACACCCGGCCAATTTGTTTGGTACTTTATAGATACAACTTTAACAGTATTGTTTGCAAGCAATGTGTTGAACGTTGGGTTTTGTGCAGCACATGGAGGACAACTTGCATTGGTAAATTCCTCCACTAAAACTAAGCGTTGCGATTGCGCCTTGGTTTGCATAGTAGCAGCCAAGGTGAGGCAACCAATGAATGTAAAAATTCTTTTCATTTGTTTTTTGGTTTAAGGGTTTAATTGAATTTTCAACTATTGAATTGCGAAAATAACAAAATTTCGAAAGCGATTTGTCATATTTTTATCATATTAAAAAAAGCCTACTTTTTTAACATATCTAGGGACAACATGCAACTAATTAATCCCATACTAGGAGCATTAAATACAGAAAATGAGCTAATCTTCATGAATCTAAGTTTAAACTACTGTTGTTATACCATCAAATTGCCTTATTTTGTAAAATTAATCCGCTTCAATTAAAACTAACTATCTTGCTACATTAATGAATAAAGTTAGATCCACTTTTTGTTTTTTGTATTTATTTCTAGCATTTTACAACCTGTGCTTTGCACAAAGCGCTTATTTCAGTAATTACTTTGGAAGCAATACTACCGATGCAGGTAGGGCAATCACTCAATTTTCGAATGGGGATATTTATGTAGCTGGATACAGTGCTGTTGGATTAAATTCTACTTACGATGCTACTGTTTGCAAATTATTTCGGGATGGCTCGATTGCTTGGACCAAATTTTATGGTGATTCTCTAAATAACTATGCATTAAGTATGAATCAAACCAAAGATGGAAAGCTCATTATTTGCGGCGAAACAGAAGTTTCTGTTTTTGATAAAGACGCATTTGTGGCTAAAATAGATACTGATGGAACGCTGCTTTGGTACAAGCAATTTGGTAACTTTCAAAATCAAACCTTCCGTTATGTTGAAGCAACCTCTGACGGAGGATACATCGCATGCGGATCTACGACCGACAACTCTAATGTAAATGACATTTATTATTTAAAGCTCGATTCGCTGGGAAATCAGGTATGGACCGGAACAATAGGTGGTTCGTATAACGATGTGGGTACAGCAATCCATCAATTAGCTGATGGTGGTTTTATACTTACAGGTGACTCGAACTCCAATAATGCGAGCAATTACGATGTTGAAGTAACACGCCTTGACTCAGCCGGAGGAGCTATTTGGGATTTTGCTTTTGGCGATACACTTACCAACGGCAGCCAAGGTATTTTACCCTTAGCAGATGGTTCGTTTATTTCCTATGGCGAAACGGATCCTGCACCCAATCAACCTTTCAATTTTTTTATGGAAAAAATTGATGCTGCCGGTACGAGCATTTTTAGAAAAACATTTGGTGGACCTGTTTCGGATGCATTGTTTTCGCTGATACAAGATGCAAGTGGCAATTTTTATTTTACCGGATACAGCAACAGTTATCATCCGGGACCCATTGATATGGTATTTGGAAAAACTGACTCTGCAGCGAATTTATTGTGGGTTCAAACTTTTGGCGATTCATCGATTGATATAGGCTATCAAATTATAGCTGCTAAAGACAGTGGCTTTTATTTATTCGGAAATGGCTATCACAATGGAGACGATGATTTTCTGCTTGTATATGCTAAGGATACACTTGCAGGTGTTGGGATTACTGAATTTTTAACTCCGCCTAAAAACATTCAAACATGGCCCAATCCAACTAAAAACAGTTTGCAAATTGTATTCAACAAAACAATGAATACTCCTGCAAAATTTACTTTGTATAGCCTGCAAGGTAATTTGATGTTTGAAACATCGGCAAGTTGCAATGGAATGAGTTACAACTTACAATTTCCCGATGACTTGTTAAATGGTATGTATGTTTTACACGCAGAAACAAATTTAGCTACTTATTATTCAAAGATTTGCATTCAAAAATAAAATCACTTACTTTTGAAGAAATTAATTTTAAAACCCGAAAAATGAAAAAATTTTTACTTGCTGTTTCCTTATTTTTTGCTGTAGGTAGTCAAGCTCAAAACATTAATCTAATCGACCTAGAAGGTAATGATGTTACCAATGGTACGGTATATATTTTTATTGATACCGCTTCTATTGATCCGTATGAATATGACTTACATGTAGCAAATGCAACTTCTGTTAGTGCTTCCATTAATTGCGCAAGAACTTTAAATAATTTGATTCCAATTGCTGAATCTTATTTTTGTTGGGATCAGTGTTATTCACCCATTGTTGACTTAGCTCAACCAATGACTATTAATGCAATGGATACCTTGTTTGGGACTTTTCATGCTTACTATAATCCTTACCACCAACTGGGTACTTCAACTATGCGCTACCAGTTTTTTAATACCAATTCAAGCGATACAGCGAATATAACTTTAGTAATTAATGCTACCCCATCTGGAATTAAGAATGTAGGATTAAGTGCAAAGAATAGAATAGGTAATGCATATCCAAATCCTGCTGCTGCTCAAACTTCAATCAACTATTCAATTGAAAATGCATCAAATTCATACATTAAAATTACTGATGCTGTTGGTATGGAAGTATATCAAGAGAGATTATCCGGAACTAAAGGAACTGTGCGTTTAAATGCAAACGACTTTTCTGAAGGAGTTTACTTTTATTCACTTTATGTAGGAAGTACAAAAGTTAGTACCAAAAAATTAGTGATTACCCAGTAAACTTTACAAGTAATTTTTAACCAAAGCCGGAACTCCAATTCCGGCTTTTTGTTTTATATGCTTTATTACGGAGCGATTTACGGCTGTTACCGGATTAGGGTCAATTAAATAAATAGGACAATCGTAGGGCACATAATCCAAAAGATTTGCTGCAGGATAAACATTCAACGAGGTTCCAATAACTATAAATAATTCAGCGGTAGCAGCTATTCTATTTGCTGTTTCCATCATAGGAACAAGTTCGCCAAACCATACAATGTGTGGACGCAATTGGGAGCCCTTTGGACACAAGTCTCCAAGATTCAACTCTGCAGAGTTTAATTTAACAACCAAAGCAACATCAGCAGTACTTCGGGCTTTTAGCAATTCGCCATGCAGATGCAGCACATTTTTAGAACCGGCTCGTTCATGCAAATCGTCTACATTTTGCGTAATAATTTGAACGTCGTGTTTTTGTTGCAATTCAACCAAAGAAGTATGTGCAGCATTCGGACTGGCTTGTAAAACCTGCTTGCGGCGCTGGTTATAAAAATCGAGCACCAATTCAGGATTTCGCTTAAATGCTTCTGGAGTTGCGACGTCTTCTATTCGATACTTTTCCCATAATCCATCGCTGTCGCGAAATGTGTTAATTCCACTTTCGGCGCTAATACCGGCGCCTGTAAATACTACTATTTTCATACAATTTTTGTATTGTAAAAGTACAAAAACTATAAGCATAAAGAGGGTCCACAACGAATAAATAATTGCCTACTAACAATTTTATATCAAAGTAAAAATCCCTGTACCCGTGAAGTTCTGCTTCGTGTGGTTTTTATTTTAGAGCTTTGCTCGGAATTATAGCAGCTCTGTTTTGATTGGACTATCCTGATTTGCACTACTAAGTCTCCATTCATGGGCTTCACTCACAAAAACGGCTTCTACAGGATTATTATGGATATAATCTATTTTCTGATCAATCATTGGATTACTATATAAATAAAAGGGATGGTTGTCATGTTTCCAAAATTGTTGTTCCCCATTTTTACTTTTCTTTCCGAATAATTAAATTAGATAATACTCAATTGAAATTTGTGCACAGTTACCTAAGCAAAGCTTTTCTGAATAGTTCCGCACGAAGCGCAGCTTCGAGGGTACGGGTGAT
>Ga0075163_10000271_pt1 | contig 64847 bp, 61 predicted proteins | sample JI1023141ADNA_FD_71478 | JGI IMG/M metagenome (GOLD analysis project Ga0075163, IMG submission 71478) | Wastewater effluent complex algal communities from Wisconsin, to seasonally profile nutrient transformation and Carbon sequestration -... | ecosystem: Engineered > WWTP > Effluent > Algae... | reverse complement strand
ACAGAACGTATTCTTTTTTATACGAATAGAATTCACGCTATCCATGACGTTCGCGGTAAAGACGGCGTTGGGGCAAAAATGGACAGTATGGAATTAGAAAGAGAGCGCGGAATCACCATTCAATCTGCTGCTACCTACTGCACATGGAAAAGTTCTACCATTAACATCATTGACACTCCCGGTCACGTTGACTTTACAATTGAAGTAGAGCGATCTTTACGCGTTCTTGATGGTGCTATTTTAGTTCTTTGTGGTGTATCTGGTGTTCAATCTCAATCCATCACTGTGGATAGACAAATGAGACGTTACTCCGTTCCACGCGTTGCTTTTATTAACAAACTCGATAGAACCGGTGCAAATCCATTTCGCGTGATTGATCAATTGCGTGAAAAACTAAAACACAATGCTGTTGCCGTTCAACTTCCAATCGGCTTAGAAGGAAACTTCAATGGAGTCATCGATTTAGTTTCTATGAAAGCAGTTTATTTCGAAGGCGCTAATGGAATGGAAGTTGTAGAAAAAGAAATTCCTGCTGAGCATTTAGAACTCGCAAATAAAAAAAGAGAAGAAATGCTCGATGCTGTTTCTTTATTCAGTGATGAATTAACAGAAGCAATGCTAGAAGGAACTCCTACTGAAGACCAAATCAAACGCGCTATTCGTCAAGGTGTTCTCGAATTAAAACTAACTCCTGTATTTATGGGCTCTGCTTATAAAAACAAAGGTGTTCAAAAACTTTTAGACGGAGTAGCGGATTATCTTGCTAATCCTACAGAAGTAACTAACAAAGCTCTCGATCTAAATAAAGATGAAGAAGAAATCATCCTTGAATCTGACCCAACTAAGCCTCTAGCTTGTCTTGCATTCAAATTGGAAGATGGAAGATACGGACAGTTAACTTACGTTCGAATTTACCAAGGTAAACTTTCTAAGGGTATGACCATCTACAATTCTTCTACCAATAAAAAACATAGCGTTGGACGATTGGTTCGTATGCACTCTGATGAGATGGAAGAGATTCAATCTGCAGAAGCTGGAGACATCGTTGCTTTATTTGGTATTGATTGTGCTTCAGGGGATACATTCACCGATGGAACCTGGAAAGTGGCTATGGAATCAATGTTCGTTCCTGCTCCTGTGATTTCTTTAACAATTGAATGTAAAGAATCTAAACAACTTCCAAACCTTGCTAAAGCGCTAAACCGTTTTACAAAAGAAGATCCAACTTTCAAAACAGAAATTGATAAAGAGTCTGGACAAACCATCATCAAAGGGATGGGTGAATTACATCTTGAAGTTTATGTTGAGCGTATGAGAAGAGAATACGGTGTAGATTTAGTTACCGGTGCTCCTCAAGTTGCTTACCGTGAAACTATCACCAAGAAAGCAGAATTTGATTACACTCATAAAAAACAAACCGGTGGTCAAGGACAGTTCTCTCGTGTTGCTGGTTACTTAGAGCCAATTCCTTTAGAAGAAGGAAAGAACTACGAGTTCGTAGACAAAATTGTGGGTGGTTCTATTCCTCGCGAGTATATCAGTTCTTGCGATAAAGGATTTAGAAGCTGTCTCGAAAGAGGAGCTCTCATTGGATTCCCAATCGTTGGAGTGCGTGCTGTTATCAATGACGGTGCTTACCATGATGTGGATTCTTCTGATATGGCATTCCAAATTGGTGCTCGTTATGGTTTCCGTCAAGGGTTCCAAAAAGCTTCTCCGATTATCCTTGAGCCTATCATGAAAGTGGAAGTAGACGGACCGGTTGAATTCCAGGGTGCAATTCTCGGTGGTCTCAACCAAAGACGTGGTATGATTCTAGCTACCACAGAACAAGATGCTTATTGTAAAATTGAAGCAGAAGTTCCTTTAGCGGATATGTTTGGTTATTCTACAGTCCTCAGATCTTCTACTCAAGGTAAAGCTGAGTTCTCAATGGAATTTTCTCGTTACGCTCCAGTTCCTAGAAACGTATCTGAAGAGCTTCTCAAGAAATACAAAGTTAAACAAGACGAAGAATAGTAGTGTATCGCATATCGTCCGTAGGGACTTGATTCATCAAGTCCTTACGATAATGTATAATGCTTATAAAAAAAGCCAAGCTGCAAAGCTTGGCTTTTTTATTATTAGTAGCTATTCTGTATTATTCTCAGCAAATCACAATCGACTCTTTGCTCTTTCTTTGTATTCTTCTAAAGGAAATAAAGGAACCTCGGATGCTCCGGGGGAACCTGATTCTGAATATTCGAATGGGTCGTCAATATCCTGAATAAGACGATACATATAAACATAAATCAAAGTTACAAATCCAATTAAAATATATTCAGCAAGAACACTTTTAAATTTTGAAATTAATAGAAGAATGATAATCGCAGAAATTAAAACCTCTAACAGCGCATAACCGGTAGAAAGAAAATTAGTTCTAGAAATTACACCAATGCGAGTAATAATCTTTCTAAGTGTATTTAATTCACCCAGCATTCTAGTAGCATAACTTGTTGCGCCTAACTTTTCCATATGAGAAATTGTGGATTGTAACTTTGATAAAGAATAAAACATCTGCTCATAGGAAACTTTTTTATACAACCAACTGTAGATGTCAGAAGTAATTTCAAATAGAGATGACTTCATTTTCTTTTCATCTAAATCGGGCTTACTAATGGACGCTGTAACCATCGTTTCTTCGAGAGCTTCTAGAGTGCAAGCAAGCTCAGCGGGAAGCTTTTCACTTTCCTTGTAATCCGACATTGTTCCAGCAAGCATAAAACCTATAAGAAAAATTCCACCCGTTAAAACTAAACCAACATCTGCAAATTCAATGATTCCTTCAAATGCAAAGACATTTCCTAAAATATAATTAAGCCCAATGACTACTGCCATATACGGGATGCTCGTTAACATAAGCTTCCATTTAATCATTCGTATCCTCTTTTAAACTTTTGATTTTGGGAAGTTTAGTTAGATTGTTCTTTGCGTCAATTAAAATTAGCTTGCATTCGTTTTTGATTCAATATCAATAGAGTTGTTGAAAAAATGACACCCTGATGCTACTTGCACTGAGCCTGTCATAGGGAGACTTTACTTAATAAAGTCATGGATTCGAGAGCCTCGCTAGAGCAACCATGACACTGTTCTTCTATTTTTTCAACAAATCTAATAGTGACAAAAAAGGAAAAACCAATGAAACTACTTTCTCTTATTACAATTCTCTTTTTAACTTCTTGCTCTAGTCTATTCTGGAGAGATGCAAAACTTTTTCCGTTGATTAGTTTTTCTGAGACAGGAAAAAAACTTGCTTATATAAGAGTTCATTATAAGGAAAAGGATTCCTGGAATCCGCTAAATGGAACAACCGATAAGAAAAATTTCACTACACAAGTTATACTCGCAGAAATTGAAAATGATTTACGCCTTAAGAAAATAATTGAGTTAGAGCGCTTCCCTTTCTGGATTCTACCAAATGCATTTTACTACAACGAGTCTGCACAAACATTAGCTTTTATGCACGGGCTCAAAGAAAACGAATATGGCACACCTAGTAAAACAATTTCGATTCATAACCTCACCAATAAAAAAACAACCGATGTCATAAAAGGAAAAACGGAAATCAAAACTCCTTTAGGCTTAGCTCTTTCGCCTGACGCAAGTTTACTCGGTATAGTCAGTGGCGAGGTAAATGAAGAAACCGGTTTCTATAAAAATTTCAAATTGCATATTCTAAGTATTGGAGAAAACAAAATTCAGTCCAGTTTTCCTATTCCTGATTGGCAGGATTCACCCGAATTTGAATTGGCATGGACTAAGGGAGATGCTGTATTATCCGCTCATATAGATAAAAAACTTTTTACTGTTAAAGGAAACTCAATTACAGAATCAAAATTTACCGGCACAAATCTAGTAGATAATAATAAATATGCGTATTGGCGGGCTTATAAATGGGAAAGCGCAGATGTAGAGCTAGAAGGAGTTAACCTGGGAAGATAGAACTATTTGTGTTGTTTTACTATTCCAAAAATTGGAACATGACTATCTGTTTCTACTGTTTGAATTTGAAGGATTTCTACTAAATCATCTCGAAGTCCTTTTAAGAATCCTTTTTTATCGGGAACATTTTCTGTAGATAGTGACTTTGTATCTGTATCTAAATGAATGGATTCAAATTCAGAATTCGTATCATTCATATTTAAAACAACTGGCTGATAGGTTGTATCAGAAGCATAAGAGCTAGGGCTTTTTAGAAGAGGCGTTTCTTCTGGTAGGAAAGATAACTCAATCTTGTGAAATGTTTGTAAAGGTTGTTCAGGAATTAGAGACTTACTTCCATTACTATCTGTTTTACATCTAACATCCGTTTCTTTGTGACAAAAATAGCAGCTTACAGTAATTACATTGGAATGTGTAATATCACTTGCGAGCTTTGATTTTTTTCCGCAATTGGGACAATTGAATGAAATTTCAGTAGCAGGGGTTGTTGTATTCATATTCTTTATAGAAAATCGGTCATTCTTATAAATGGGATTATAATAAAATTATGTAATATAATAAAACTATTCCCATTTTTTTAAGAGGCAAGAGAGACTTTACTTCTTGCCTATCCATTTGGTTAGATTACACCTGCTTTTTTAGCAATAGCGTAAAAATTAATACCCCAGCCTACTCCTAAGAAGTGTTTTGGAGTGAAAATTTCTTCAGTGCTTGGATCCCATAAATCTTTTATGAGTGCATCCGTGGTAAGCTCTCTCCCGATTGGTAAACCCCAGAAATTCTCTTGCTCGTTGTTGTTATCCATTTATAAATCCTTATCCTTTTATTTGTCTGAATATTTTATATTAAAAACCTTTTTTCCGTCAATGAAATTTAATCAAAAAATTTCTAAGCCTTACTCTTTTTTACCATTTCAAAAAATTCTTTAAATAAATACTCTGCATCATGTGGACCGGGAGAACTTTCTGGATGGTATTGCACAGCCATTACTGGAAGTGTGCTAGAGCGAATTCCTTCAATCGTGTTATCATTTAAATTGATATGCGTAATTGGCTCTGAAGATGAATCTTCTCCTACTACCGCAAAACCATGATTTTGCGCTGTGATTTCCACTCGTCCTGTAGAAATATTTTTTACTGGTTGATTTCCACCACGATGACCAAATTTTAATTTTGTAGTCTTTCTGCCTAAAGCCAATCCAATGATTTGATGACCGAGACAAATTCCAAATAGAGGTTTCTTTTTAGAAATAATTGTTTTAGCAGAATGAATTCCATAGCTAACAGGCTCAGGATCCCCTGGTCCATTGGATAAGAAGTAACCATCAAAATTTTCTTCCATTACTTTTTCGATTGGATATTCAGCAGGGAAAACACTCACTGCAAATCCAGCATCATTTAGATTGCGAAGAATATTTGTTTTCACTCCATAATCATAAACAGCCACTCTATATGGTTTATTTTCTTTAGAGCCAAATTCATATCTCTCTTTGGTGCTCACAACTTTCGCTAAATCCATTCCCTGAATGCCGGGAAATTGTTTTACTTGTTTCAGAAAGTCATCGGAGAATTTATCTGCTATAAAAATCCCGCCGTTGGGTGCACCGTTTGTGCGGATAAAGCGTGTAAGCTTACGAGTGTCAATTCCTTGAATCGCCGGAATTTTGTATCGCTTTAAAAAAGAAGAAAGTGTCTCAGTCGATCTAAAATTAGATGGAACAGGGACGTATTCTTTAACGATTAGCCCGCTGACTTGAATTCTATCAGATTCCATATCCTCAGCGCAAATCCCGTAATTTCCAATCATTGGGTAGGTTAGAGTTACGATTTGCTTGCGATAGGAAGGATCTGTTAAAATTTCCTGGTAGCCTGCCATAGAGGTATTAAATACAACCTCGCCAACTTCGGAACCCTCATAACCAAAAGATTCCCCTTCAAATACTTCATTATTGTCTAAAACTAAAAATGCTTTCATTTGTTTCTAACATATTTCATATTGTTGCATTAAGGTCAACAAAATGCTTCCATCAAACGACAATTCATTTACCCTAATTTTTGGCGCTGATGCTGATAAAAATCTGATCCCAATCTTCATCCACGAGAAAAAGTATATGGTTCCCCGTAATATTAACCTACTTAGAGGGTTCCATTATATCGTTTCAACTACAGATGACTACGACCTAAAACTACAAAAGCATTGTTGGGCAGGAAGTTGTGAGAATTGCAAATGTCGTTTTCAAGATTCTCAGCTAGGAGAAGCAGAAGGGCTTGCCTGTCAAATGGATGTTGAGCCAAACTTAAAAATCACACTTATCCCTAGAACTATGAAACGAAAGATTACTTTTGCAAATGATTACAGTATTTAAATTCTCAATTTTTTTATTTAAAATATTTTACCAGGTAAACAGAATTTCCAATTTCGTTGTATTCAATCACATCAAAAAAATCTCTAGCCATAAATATTCCTCTACCATGCGATAAAGTTTGTATTTCCTGATCGTCTTTTTTTCTTTGCAACATTTTCTTGGAATCAAATCCTTTTCCTTCATCGGTAACACGAAAGCTAATTAAAGAAGGATTGACTATAAATTCAATCGTTACATATTTATTGGTATATTCAGGTAATTTTTGTCGCTCTATTAAGTATTGTAGATAATCTCCATTAGCCTGTAATTCTGTTTTTTCTTCGAAGCTAATATCTAAATTTCCATGCTCAATAGCATTAATAAGTATTTCACGTAAAGACATTCTAATTTGAAAAACTGTATCCGAATCAGAATACCTTAAAGCAGCCATTGGCAGTCTATGACAGATAGAATCTACATGCGTCAGGTAGTTTTTAATTTTAAAAACCTGTCTTTCTTCCTGGCAAAACTTCAAAAGCTCATCTTCTTTAACTAGAGAAGCGGTTCCAAGAATCATGAAATCAGAATCAATTTGAACATATTGAAGTTTAATTCCTATCTCTAATGGCTCACCGATTTTATTTGTTAAGTCAGAATTAAAACTAAGACTTCCTTTGGTCTCAATAACTTCTTGAATTGTATATTTAAAAATTTCTTTGTATAATTCTAGATTGCTTACTGACTCCGAATTATACAATAATTCTGTAAAATTTTTTCCGAGTAAATCTTTTACTTTAAACTTTAATATTTCCGTTACAGCGCGGTTAATCGTAAGAATCCGCCCTTCCCCATTTAAGGAAAAAATAATATCTTTAGAATTTTCAATTAAATCTTTGTATTTGCGCTCTGATTTTTCTAACTCATGATTTAGCTCTTCGAGTCTTTTTTTATTATGAAGTAACTCCCTTGTTCTAATCTTTACCATTTTTCTTAAGACAAAGATCATGATCGTAGAAAACATAAAGATTGGAAGCACCGTAAAAAAGCCAAAGACCAGGTAGTTTTTCCATCGTAAATCTACTTTTGGATCTGGATCAAATAGGAAGCCATCTAAATTGTATTCCCCTTTAAACAATCCCAGGCTTACAAAAAGTTTTGCCATTCTAGAAATTCTATCTGGATTTATATGACCAATTGGAATTACACTTGATATTATAAAATTCTCAAGAGTTCGTCCCTCATAAAGTAGGTAACGCTTTGTTATCCTCTCACTCTTTACAATGGCGGGTGTATTTAAAATTAGATCCACAGTATCAGGAATATTGTCCATTGCCTCCTGCCATCCTCTAAGGCTGGCTTTCAAAAAGGCTCTTGTTCTATCTCTATGATTTTCAGCTTCCATTTCCGATGTATAGAGTATGTCTCCATAAAAATCAATTCCGAAATCGTTAGGCGAAATTACATAGGTCTTAATTCCATTTAACTCAATTTGAAATGGCTCATTAGTTACATATCCAATGAGTGCGTCTACTCTTCCAGTCATTACAGACTCTAAACCTTTGTCATTTGGAATTGTAGTCAAAGCAGTTAAAGGAATTCCTTCTTTAAAAAAAACAGCTTGTAGTGCAGGAGGAATCGTAGTTTCAGCGAGCATGATTTTCCTTTTTATAAAATGAGATGGCAACCTAAGATTCTTTTCAGACAAAGAAACAATTGCATCGGGAGTATGTTGAAAGATTGCGGCTAATGCAACAACTGGCTTGCCTTCCATTCTCGCTAATAAAATTTTAGAATCAGCAACTCCGTAATTAACTCGACCAGAAATTATATTATCATTGTTAGCATGAGGGCCACCCTCGATCAGCTCTACATCTAAGCCTGCCTGTTCATAATACCCTTTATACTTCGCAACATAATAGCCTGCAAACTGAAACTGGTTGTGCCATTTTAATTGGATGGAAACTTTTTCTAATTCTTTATTATTTAAAGATTGAGCAAATAGGGAATATGTGCATACATATAAAAGTAGGAATATTAATTTTGGTGGTTTAAAACTCATAGAAGAGATGTCTAAAATAAATTTGTGAATAAATTTAGATTTAGGCAAGTAATTAAAAAATTTAGCAAATAATTTTTTCTATAAATTGAATCCGATTCTAATTATCCTTAAGAAAAAACTTTAAAAAAGGAAACCAACATGGCAGACAACAAAAATTTTTTCAAAAAACCAATCATACAGTTTTCAACAATTCTAATCGCAATTTCCGCCTTAACGCTCAGTGTAATTTTTTCACAAAGCAAAGAAAAGGAAGCACAGAAAGAAAATAAGAAAAAGAACCCTGTAAAAATTTACAGCTCTAGTAAGAGCATGGTTCCAAATGCTCCAAAAGAGAAAGGAATCCAAAAGGAGATCAAACAAGAAGACCAATCAAAAAATATACAAAAGCAAGAAGAGGAAAATAAGAAACCGAAAGTTCCAATAGTTCCTTCCTCTAAGGCTCCAGCTCCGGGCGAATACTAAAGATTATTTCTTCATGTCCATTGAGCATATAACAAACGTTATTCTTTATCTGCTCGGTATATCGATTGTTTTTATACCTTTAGAATTGAGCTTTAAGCAAAAAGATTCTGTCCTATTCAGAAAAGAGTGGATAATAGACGTTTGTTTTTACCTTGGACAAGTCTTTCTCTGGAATTTCGTCACGGTCTATGTCTTAAACTTTCTATTTAGTTTGATTGCATTTGATTGGCTTAAAGACTTTCAAAGAATATTTGAGACAGTTCCATTCATATTGCGCATACTTGCTGTTATCTTCCTAAGTGATTTATTTATATATTGGGGACATCGTTTTCAACATAAATATGATTTTCTCTGGCGATTCCACAAAGTTCACCATACAGCCGAAAAAGTAGACTATATTGCAGCGTTTAGAGAGCATCCACTAGATAATATCTACACTAGAGGTTTAGAGACATTACCCGCAATAATTCTGGGATTCGACTTAAATTTAATTGTTGGATTTTTAACATTTCGCGGATTATGGGCATTATTCATTCATAGCAATGTGACTATACGACTTGGATTTTTGGAAATATTACTCGGTTCCCCTCATTTACATCACTGGCATCATGAATTGGATTTAAAAGGAAGATGTAATTATGCGAACCTCTCCCCTTTAATGGATATTTTTTTTGGAACGTATTACAGTCCTTCCACTATCCCGGAAAAATATGGGATTTTAGAAAATTCAGATCATTCCTATTTAGGACAAATCTTAGAGCCGATCATTTCAAAACAATACTGGGAAAAAATAAAATCTCTTTTTCGAAATGTTTACAATCTACATTAAATTGATTTTGCGGTTAATAGATAACTCTGAACAAGTCCGAGTCCTTTGACTTCCATTTTACCTCTATCCTCAAATTGAAACAAATGCTTTATACGGATATACGTAGATTCAGAAACTTGTATTTGCCCGGGAAGACCATGCGATTCCATCCGGGAAGCTGTGTTTACACTATCTCCCCAGAGATCATAAATAAATTTCTTTTTACCAATGACTCCAGCAACTGCAGCACCGGAATTGATTCCAATTCGTAATTCGAGGGGAATATTATTTTTATTGCGATAGTCGCGGATAACGTCTAACATTTCTAAAGCAAATCCTGCAACTCTTTCTACATGATTATCATCTGGCTCGGGAAGCCCACCGACAACCATATAAGCGTCGCCTATCGTTTTAATTTTTTCTAATTTATACTTTTCTGCAAGATCGTCAAAGCGAGAAAATATTTCATTTAAAAGAGAAACTACAGAAACTGCAGACATTGTTTTGGACATTTGAGTAAAGCCAACTATATCAGAAAAAAGAACAGTGCAATCCTCGAACCTTTCAGCTATCGTATCTGGATTCTCTCGAAGCTTTTTAATAATTGATAAAGGTAGAATATTTTGAAGTAGTTTCTCCGACTTATCATGCTCTAACTGCATGTAAGATTCAGTCTTTTGAAAAATTTGGTGAATATAAAAAGCAAAACCCAATAGAATGATACCGAATGAAATATCAGTAACTATATTCGCAATCTTGATTCTCTCGGAAGACTGAGTTATAATTCCAACCATATCGTCATGCATAAAATCTAAAACTATAAAGATTGCGAATAAAATGCCAATCAACCAATGCATTATTTTCTTTTGGTGAGCGGGAAATATGAAGTATGCGACAAGTGCCTCTGACAATAAAAAGAAATGAACCCTAGCCTGGTTACCCTGCATAAAAGCAAGTAGTATTAAATATCCAAGAGAAAGAAAAAAAAGATAAACTCTAGCAAATAGGATTTTACCATATGCGTTAAACGCTATGGTGAAAGGTAAAAGTATCATATAAGAAAGCGATGCAAATATATAAAAAGGGGGAATCCCAATGGAAACAACGATGGCTAAATTGATGACAGTAAAGACGGGAATAAATAAGGAAAGAGTATTTACTAAAACAATATGTTTATGCTCGGTAATATTTGAAACATAGAGCACGCCTTGGTATACCAACTGATTCCAGAGTAATTGTAACATAATTTTATTTTCTGCAAAAACTACTTCTATTTACAATCAAAAAAATCCAAAAACAGTTTGCAGGTTTGACCTTATCTAAAATTATAAGCCTTGTGGAAACTCTACCAACTATTTACGCTTGTAAAACCAAAGAAGAGCTTTGCAAACAAGTTCTAGATGTAAACAAAAGCCTCGCCAATTTCTATAAAAATATTCCCGATGAATATTTTTCAAGCGATGCAATCCCGGAAGGTTGGAGTGTTCGCAGAAATATGAAGCATGTTATCAGCACAAATATTACCTTTGCATTCTGGCTCGGGCTACCCCCATTTATCCTCAAACTACGTGGAAAACCCAAAAAAAAACAACCTACCGTTGAACAGATAGATCCAACAAATCGACACGGAATTACTTACTACGGGAAATACGAAAAATCAAAATCATTTAATCCAAAGCAAAAAGAAAAGCTACTAGCCTTGATTGAATCTTCTGCCGAGAAAGTTGTAAAACAAATTCAAAAAAGAACAGAAGAAGAATTGGATACGTATGCAGGTCTTTTTGGTGGAGGTAATTTAAGGACATTCTGCTTTTTTTTATTAAAGCACAATGTCCATCATTCTAATGTTGTGAGACAAAGAATAGAGTCTTAGAATTTATTCTAATTCTATCATTATATTTTTATTAAGGTATTTTTTTACAGTTTTCTTATTTGTAATTTTATTATTTGTTAAATCAATAAACTTTACTTCCGGCAAATTATCAATACCCTCAATCTTAGAAATTCTATTATTGCTCAAATCCAACGTCTCTAAGTTCACCAAAGAATCAAGCCCTTCGATTTTACCGATTTTATTATACCACAATTTTAAAATTTTTAATTTTGTGAGATTGTTTAAGCCTTCAATTTTTTGAAACTTACAAACTCCTAATTCTAACTCTTCTAAATTTCTCAAATTATCCAGGTTCTCAATTTTCGATAATTCATTTTCATAAACATGAAGTATACGCAGATTAACCAGAAACTCTAAGTTTTCTAACTTTAAAATTTGATTTCTATGTAAATATAATTCTTCGAGATAAGTTAATGAATTCAAATTTTCTATTTTGGTGAGCTTGTTATCACCGAGCTCTAATTTTTTTAGATTCTTTAAATTTTCAATGCCTTCAATTTTTCCAATCTCATTCATGCTCAAATCTAGTTTCTCTAAATTTTTTAAATTATGCAATCCTTTCATCTTTTGAATTTTATGCTCTCGTAAAGAAAGCACCTTCAAATTGGAAAGATTGTCAAGACCCTGCAATTGACTAATCTGACCATTTCCCTCATCACCGGAAATAATTAAGACTTTCAATCCTGTGAGACTGGATATGAGGGACAAATCATTGAATTCAGTTAAATGCAATTTTAAGCCAACAATTCTCCCCGAAACTGGATCGTAGGAAATTTGATTCTCGTCTCCAAATTCCATTTTTTCCAGGTTTGAGACATTTTTAACATCTGTCTGGGAAATATGAGCGTTTTTTAAAACCTCTGCAAAAGCGGTTCGATCACTCTTTGCATCCTCTGCACCAAGCAGCCCAAAAAGTAAGAAAAAGAAAAAATAAATACTCAGAAATAGTCGCATAGATACTCCTTTAAGAAAAATCACAGAATCTTTATTTCAAATAGGTTCTCTTTCTTAAAAAAGAGATTTTTTTTCGCTAGCAACTTCAATTAAGTTGGGTTAGATATTTAAATAGACTCTTTTTATTTTGCAATCATTAAATATGAAACTATGAAAAAACAATTTGTTCATTCATTTTGGAAGATTTTGTTCTACAAATTCTAGTTGCCTTTTACCTTTATGTCTCCTTTTCTAACGAGAATGAACTATTTGTCTTCAAAACTAAATTTCGATCGGACCGAAAATGAACTAGCAAAGCTTTTGCATCTGGTCAAAACACAAGAAAACTTCATCGACTTAACATCCTCCAATCCAACCCTATTTTTTGAATATGAAACTGAATTAATTCAAAAAGCACTTTCTAGCAATAATATTTTTCCGTATGCGCCGGATCCAAATGGTTTAAAAACAGCAAGGCTAGAAATCGTAAAATACTATCAATCCAAGGGGCGGATTCTAGATGTAGATAATTTATTTTTTACTTCCGGAACATCGGAAGCAATGAGCTTTATATTAAAAGCTATATGCAATTTCAATTCCGAAATCCTACTGCCAACTCCCGGTTATCCGCTCTATGATTTTATTGTTCAATTAGAAAATACTTCTGCAAAGAATTATATTCTTTATCCTGAATCTACAAATGATTCCAATAAATTAAACTGGAAAATCGATTTTGAAAAACTAGAACAAAGTATTACTAAAAATACAAAAGCAATTGTAATCGTAGAGCCACACAATCCAACAGGCAGCAGATTAAATCCAGAAGATGCTGCAAGGGTAACACAAATTGCAAACGATAAAAATTTAATTCTAATTATCGATGAAGTATTTTCAGATTACTATCCGGATTATTACCCGGTAAATCCATACCTTGAAGCAAATTGCATTTATCTTAATGGGCTTTCAAAGACTCTTGCACTTCCACAACTAAAATTATCCTGGATTTATTTATCAGGCAAACAAGAATTTGTCTCTCAACTGAAAGAAGCATTAGAAATAATTTCTGACACATATCTTTCGGTCAATACACCAGTCCAAACTGGACTAGAAATTCTTTTACAAACCGCAGACAGTATTCAAAATAAAATCAAGACTCAAATAAAAGAAAATAAAAAAATAATTTATAAAAATTTAAAAGATGATTCATTTATTGATTTCTTTATACCGGAAGGAGGATGGTATTTAATTCTAAAATTAAAAACAAATATAGAGGATGAAACTTTTTCCTATCAATTTCTCAATGACCAAAAGGTGTATACCTATCCTGGATATATGTTCGATATGCCAGGTGATAAGTATATAGTGATTAGCCTTTTACCCGATAAGGATAGTTTCGAAGAAGGAATCAAAAGATTGATTCACTTCTTTGAATTGATAAAGTAAAAATTTATATAGATTTTAAAAACTCCTTAGCCGGCTTTCTAAATAATCCCATTAAGTTTATTATATAAACAAAAACCATAATTAAAATTGTTATCACAAAACAAAAGAGTAATTCATAGAAAGGAATTGTATAACGTAGATTTAAGAAATGAGTGGATAGTATATAATTAGCCCCTAGTGATAAAACTAATGAGCAGAGAAAAGCATACACTCCCACAAAAATTGCTTCCATCAAATACATTTTAAACACAAATCCTGAAACAGCACCAATAACTCTTAATAAGGAAGTCTCTTCTTCTCTTTGTCGCTTCGTAGAATACAGAGAAGATATTAAAAGTAAAATGGCAGATGACACAATAAAGGATGTCATCAGTCCGATGATACTTGATACTTTTTCCAAAATGGATGTAAAATTTAAAATCGCTTTTTCTACATCAATCACTGTAATATTCGGAGCTTTCGCAATTAAATCTTTTTGAAACTGGTATCGATCATCAGAACTTTCCAGAAGAAATGCACTTATATAATAGGAAGGAGCCGATTCTAAACTTCCAGGAGAAAACAGAACAACAAAATTTGGTTTCATATCTGCCCAATTCACACTGCGGGTATTCGTTATTTTTCCCGAAACATCAATTCCCTGGACATTAAATTGCAATGTATCTCCCACTTTTACGCCGAGAGTCTTAGCAAATTCATATTCAATAGAAATTTCGTCTTCTCCTTTATTTTCCCAGAACTTTCCTTCTACTACTTTTTCCGTTTCATAAAGTTCTTTTCTGTAAGACAAGAAATATTCTCTTGTTCTAGCCGTAGAGCGCCAATCTCGTTTTACCGCATCTTTTTCTGTTTCTTCTTTATTAATTGCTTTATTGTTTATACCCGAAAGCCTGGCACCGATTACGGGAGAAGTCATGATTTGTTTTGAAGGAAACTTTTTTTGTATAGTAACAAGGTCAGTCAATTGCTCTGAACGAATATCAATAGCAAATACATTTGGTCTTCTCTCTAGTTGGTTAATACCGCTTAAACTCAAAAGACTTGTCTTTAGAATGAGAGACAATAGTAAAATAGTTAACGCAGAGCCTATGCCTATAATAGGAAGAGCAAGTCCACTACCGGTTTGATTTATTTTTTTTAATACCAGGCGAAAGGAATTAGAAAATACACCGAGTTTAAGGAGTTGCAAACTAATAACTCTAAAGAGTTGATAAAAAATAGTAAGCACAATGGGGAGTAATAATATTACCCCGCTTAATATGAATCCTTTTAAAAATCCTCCTGTCTCATAGCTGGCTAACAAAAAGAAAAGAATATAGATTATGGCTACTTCCAAAAGTTGTAATAAATCAGGAATGAATCGAATTTTAATTTTATCATCAAGCTCAGAACGAATTGCATAAAGTGGACTGAGTCTACTAATTTTTAGAATAGATTCAAGCCCGATAATAATGGGAACGAGTATACCAATGAATATCCCCCACACTAGTGATTTTAAATTGATACTCGGTTTTATTTCGGCTAAGAAGGCAGATCCGGTTAGATCGGGAATATAAAACTGAATTAAATAGCCAACACTAATTCCAAGAATGGTTCCGAATGTAGAAAGAAATAAAATTTCTCTAAGAAAAATTGAGATATTCCAATAAGAAGAAGCACCGAGGCATTTTAAGACAGCAATTTCCGAGGTCTTTTCTCTAAGCCTTGTTCGAGTAGAAATTAAAATAGAAATACATCCCAAAAAGAATGCGGATAATCCGAGTAAGCTCATATAATCAAAAGTGCTATTTATAAATCTCTGGGAGCCGGATCCAATTTCTGTATTGTGATAGAGGGTTAAGTCTTTACCGATAAAAGTTTTAAAGTTATCTTCTTTGAATTTTTTAGAATCAATCCCAGGAGGCAATGCAACTAGTATATTATAACGAATTCTACTCCCACGGGACTCCAAACCGGTTTCTTTTAATCCAGCCGGTGTTATGATTGCGGTAGGCGCCATGGATGTAAAACTTCCAACGGAGCCTGGTTCTTTTTTTACAATTCCTTTTAACTTAAACTTTTTATTCCCGATGAATACAGAATCACCAAATTTTAATTTTAGATTCTTCGAAAGAGTTTCTTCTAATAACACTTCTTCTTTTTTAAGAGTTTTAAATAGTCCAGAAGGGCTAGTCTGCACTTCACCGTATAACGGAAAGTATGCGTCTAAAGCCTTCACTGTAGCGAGTGACGTTTCTTTGGAGGGAGTGTAAATCATCGATGCAAAGTTAACAGAGTAAGACAATTTTGAACCACTTGGTAGATTTGCTTTTACAAACGCTTTTGTATCGTCTGAGTAAGAAGATGGAGATTCAATCATTAAGTCTCCGCCCATTATCGTTCTAGACTCTTTGCCAATGGCTTCATAAAGATTCTGCTTATAGGAATTAAGTCCTACAACTGTGCCTACTCCGATTGCGACTGCTAAAATAAACTGAAAAGAATAGGCAGGCTTTGTAAAAATCTCTCTTAAAATTAACCTGGACTTAAAAGACAATTTCATTTTTTACCTTTCTTTTTAGATTTAACATTACTCTTTTGCGAATAATTAGGATTAGCTGTTCTTTGTTTGATTTCTCCATTTTCCATTTCTAAGATTCTATCAGCAAGTGCTGCGACTTTTGGATCATGAGTAACAACTATTAAAGTTGAATTATTTTCCTTATTAAGCGCAGTGAGCATATCCATAACAGCATTTCCATTCTTAGAATCTAAGTTTCCAGTAGGTTCATCCGCAAATAGAATTTTTGGATTATTGATAAAAGACCTTGCAATGGCTACTCTCTGTTCTTCTCCACCGGATAATTGAGATGGAAAATGTGTCACTCTATGCTCGAGAGAAACTTTTTCGAGAAGATTCAGTGCTTTTTCTTTTATTTCTTTTTCAGTTAGCTTAGTTGAAATAATGAGAGGAAGAGATACATTTTCTATGGCGTTTAACGTTTTAACTAGTTGAAAGTTTTGAAAAATAAATCCAACCTTCTCGGCTCTGAGTTTTGCTAACTCATCTTCTGTGAGCCCACTCATTTTGACCGAATCAAGAATTACATCACCTGTATCTGCTCTATCTAATCCAGCTGCAATTCCAAGCAAAGTAGATTTACCCGAGCCAGAAGGTCCCATGATTGCGACAAATTCCCCTTGCTCGATTTTGATATTTATATTTTTTAAAACATGAAGTGAATGTTCTGACGATGTATAATTTTTATTGATATTAATTAATTCTAACAAAGAAATCCTCGATTATTATTAAATTACTTTTTGATAAGACCCGATTCCAGTCTTAAAAGTTCCAAGATATTTTCTACAATTTAAAAATAGAAATCCTTGCCATATTCACTTATCGCTGTAATTTGCTGAAATATGACAAAGATTAAAGAATTGATCTCCCGCTTTTTTACTTTCCGACTCCTCTGGGATTTATTTATGATTCAAGCTGTGATTTTGAATCTAAACCTAATCATTTTTGATTTAACTTACCTTTCCCTGAGACCGTATTACCTAAGTCACGCACCTGCCATTACAAAATTTTATGACCCATTCCTGGGAATCGAGCCTCATAGAACAACGGAAGATTACTTAAAACTAGTAAATGAATATGCACGAATTCTTGATACCCCGGACTCTCAAGAAAAGGAAGAAGCCATTCAGTTCTTCTCACAAAAATTAATTGAACAATCCGCAAAAATGGTAGAAGAGAATCCTTTCGAAAAAGCGGGGCTAACAGCAAACTTACAAAAAATAAAACATGAAATCAAAAAAAAGTATGAAGCGGATTCTGGCATTAGCCCCGATAAATCTTCTTCGAAGGAAGCTTTTAAATGGTTCTGGACTTTTGATGCTAAGACTGTAAAAGATCATATTCACTTTTTTAAAGAAGAAATTTCTCCCCTGATTGAGCCAAATTATTACAGGCACTATGGATTAAATGGAAAATATGTAGATGAGTTCTTTAAGTTAGATGTTCCATTCTTTGCGTTATTCCTTATAGAATTTTTAGTGCAATGGTATTTGGCAATTAAGAATCGAGTTTATGTTGCCTGGTTTTTATATCCAATGTATCACTGGTATGATGTATTGGGATTAATACCGTTAGCCGAGTTTAGATTCTTCCGATTATTCCGCGTAGTATCAATGTATATTTTATTAAAGAATAGTAATCTTACCAATGTGGGTAATGACATATTTACCCGAACCTTTACCTATTATACAAATATTATTAAAGAAGAATTAACTGATATGGTAACAGTTCGAATTCTTTCAGAAATGCAAGAAGAGATCAAGTCAGGTGCATCTATAAATTTAGTAACTTCTGCAGTGGAAGCAAGACGAGAGCAATTAAAGAAATTAATCGTAGATAATATTAAAAAGGGACTAGCAAATCCAAAAGCAAATGATATGATTCGTAAACTTTTAGCGGAGGCTTTAGTCAAGTCGTCTAACAATGCTTCGACGCTACAACTCGTTCCATCTGTAATCAAAGAAACAATTACCAAAGACATTGGCTTAGCAATATTTGACTCTGTAAATGATGTAATAAATTCCAAATTGACAGGAGAGCATGGCGAGGAAAATATCAATGGCTTAATAGACAATGTTCTAGACGATGTAATCCTTGGATCTCAGGATAGTGAATTTAATAAACTAAGTGAAGATATGACCGTTGAAATCATTGAGAATATGAAGAAAGCAGTGTCTGTTAAAAAATGGGTGAAAGCTAAATTATAATTAGCCGCATAATCTATTTAAGAGAGAAAAAATGAACTTAACTATTTTGAAAACTTTTCTTTATCTATCATTAATTTTTATGAGTCTAAATATCTACTCTGAAAAGATTGAAATAAAAGTCGGAGTCCAAACCATTTGTCTACCAAAGGATGGGACAGCGATTACTGCTAGTTTGCCGCCTTGCACAAATAAAATACCGGTAGACATTTATACTCCGGAAGATAAAAAACCGGTTGCCGATGTATTAGTTTTAAATGGATGGAGTTTTCCAAGAGACGACTGGCAAAAGAAAACAAGAATACTCAAATCTGCAAAGGAAAAAGGATTTCGACTTATTTTTCCAGAAATGGGAAAGACAAATTATGAATCCGATTATTTCCCTGAGACTAAATTAAAATGGTCTACAACTCCAGGTGGCAAATGGGTTCGTGAATTTTTACTTCCAGCCTTACAACAAAACGGAATTCTTATTAAAGGTGGTAAGAATTTTGTAATGGGTTTATCTACTGGAGGAAGAGGAGCGGCTATTCTTGGTTATACGAAACCGGATATTTTTAATGCTGCCGCATCTATTTCGGGAGACTTTGATCAGGCAACAATGCCAAAGGATCGCTTGATGACAGGATCGTATGGTCCCTACGAGGAAAACAAAGAACGATGGGAAACCGTTGATAATGTCTATAGAAGTGCAAAGGACTGGAAAATCCCTGTTTACCTCGGACACGGCCAGGCAGATAAAATATCTCCCTTTATACAGACCAAGAATTTTTATTTAAAATTGAAAGAGCTTCACCCAAATCTGAAAATTATATTCAATGACCCAAAAGATGCAGAGCATGATTATAAATATTGGGACTCAGAAGTGGATCCAATCTTTCAATTTTTTTCTAGCGTAAAATAATTAGTAAGGTTTTTCTCCCGAATAATTTCCGGGTGGATTGTAATTGCATCCGTAAATTATTCCCTGACCGTTAGAGCAAACAACTCCAGCACAACCAATGGTCGTCGAATTTTTCCACACTACCTGTGTATAATGTCCACATGCTTTTCCTGAAGCGCAAGTATTAGTTGAATAGGTGTAATCAGGCTTTTCATTATACCAGGCATTTGTTGCGGCTACTGCAGTGTAGCTACTAAAACTTGCCCATGCTAGATTTTCACCATATCCTGGATTTGTTGGTCCGGCAGTATGACTCATTGTGCAATTATTACTATTTGCAAGAAAGGTAACTTTTCTAAGTGCATAGTCTGCAACAGTAGTATCCCATGTTAAGTCCGGCAAACCGGCGTTTTCCTGTGCGCGAAGTTTATTGTGCTCCGCTGTAATGCCGCTAACTGAGGCAGGCTCAGATGCAGAACTAGAAGTATTAATTCCAGAACTTGAACTTGAAAATTTAATTCCACTTCTTGAAGAAATACCCAGACCGAGTAAAACCATATCACTACTTAACTTTTTTCTCTCTTCTGTTGATTTACATTCTTGTTTTAAAGTCAATACATCAGAAGGACATTCCATAATATTTTGCACACAACCTGCAAAAATTAATATAAACATTAAACTTATTTTTTTCATAATTATACTTCTCAATTTATAGTTTTAAACTTAGACGTTTTGGCAATAAAAATAAGAGTATAAATACTTTAGAAGTTTATTATAAAAATATTTACATGGAAGTAACATTTGTATTTCTTGTAGGTAGACGTTGCGAAATCAGATTTAGTAGCGGTTACTTTTCATTTTACGATGAATACTATAAACGAATATTGCAAATTCATTCTTTTATCTTCAACTTTAGAAAATAAACTATTACCTCCGCCGGAAGACTTAGTAGATATAAAGGATTTAGAAATCAAAATTCCAAACACACCTACTAGAGAATTGAAAATTGCAATTTCAGAAAAAAAATCAAAGATTCCAAGACTCGAACATTTACATTTACCAATCAATCGTGGAATTGCGCTTCATCATTTTGCAAATCATGAACTTATGGCGACAGAAATTTTCGCCTGGGCACTTTTAAAATTTCAAAATATTCCTGATAAATCAAGACAGGATTTATTTTGTAGCCTACAGGAAGAGCAGAAACATTTAAAATTGTATTTAGAAAGAATGCAAGAACTTGGCATTGAATTTGGAGAACGACCCTTGAATGGAATATTCTGGAAGTATATTCCACTCATGCCAAGCTTTGAAAAATTCAGTGCAATCATGTCCTTATCTTTTGAAGGGGCTAATTTAGATTATGCTACAATTTATAAAAAAACATTTGAACAGTATGAAGATGAAAAAACTGCAGAGATAATGGAAATAGTTTTTTTAGACGAACTAAAGCATGTTAAACGCGGTCTAAAAGTTCTTCAAAGAAGAGAAAACCAATCATTTTCAGAGTGGGATTATTTTTTATCATTACTAGATCATCCGTTTACTCCCCGTAGAGCAAAAGGATATTTTTATATTCCTGATACTAGAAGAAAAGTTGGATTTACTGAAGAATTTATTTTGAAATTAGCAGAATACAAAGATGAATTTTCAAACAGAAAAAAAGAAATTATACCAGAAGGACTAAAAACATGGGGAATTTATACAGATTAAATTCGTTATTTGAAATCGAATTAAGCGAGTTTCCAGACGTTCCATTATTTGACAAAGGACTATTAGAGAGAAGTCATATTTTAGAATATTTATTTTTAGTGATATCGAAAGAAAAAGATTATACTTTTTTTAGCAAATTACCTTCAAAAGAATTAATCGAATATTGGGAAAAGAATAAAATTCGTCATGGAAATATCATTCAAACGGATAATTTCTATTATTCGGATGCATTGCCTATAAATAAAAAGTTGAAAGATTTTAATTTAGTAGAATGGGGAAAGACTAGTCGAATTAGTTCAAAAGATTCACTCATACAAAAAAAAGATCAAACCATTTTTCAATCTAAATTCATCAATTCAAAGCTCAACCAATCAATATGGAAAGACAATTTAAAAATTAACACTCTCAATACAGTTCTTTGCACCAATGAAACTGAATTAGAGTATTGTCTTTCTTGTATGAGTCCTCCATTCGTAATAAAACCAGAACTTAGTTTTGCTGGAAGGGGAAATATTATTCTAAGAACTAAAGATGATTTTGCAGTAAATCAAAAGAGAATAGATAGCATTTTCAGAGACAATCCAAATGGTATCCTGGTAGAAGAATGGGTTGAAGAACAAAAACTATTAGACTTTAGTGGTATATTTGAATTATCCTCAAAAGTATCAAAGCTACTTGCAGTCACAAAAATGCTTGTCGATAAATCAGGAGTTTATAGAGGCTCAATCATTCAGAAAAAATTTGGAGAATCTCTTATCCCCGGTCTACAGAATGTAGCGAAAAATACTCAACGTTTTAATACTTCTTACTCAGGTCCCTTTTCTATCGATGGATTTGCATATAAGAAAGATTACGATACCGAATACCAGTTTATGAGTGAGATAAATTACCGTTATTCTATGGGTAGAATTCTTTATGATTTAAATGAAAAAATTGGAACAAAACAAAATGACTATGCATTAATTTTCTTACCTATAAAAACTAAAACACCGCAGTATAAATCAGTGATTTCAAATCTAGGTAAAATTGAAAAAGAATTTTCTGCGAAGGTCTTATTGTTAACACCTTTAAGTGATGCAAACAATAAGACCTTTCCTTTTGCAATTTTTTATATCAACACGCAAAAAGATTTTCCAATGAAAATTATTGAATCGATTAAAAAAGTAATTTCTTAACTTAGTAAATTCCTTTTATCGAATTTGCGATGCGATTTACATTATCCTTTGTCAGGTTAGGATAAATCGGTATACAGTGACCGCGTTGGTAAAGTCTTTCTGCATTCGCAAAATCTCCATTATTCGCTTTGAGTATTCTGTGAAGTGGACTGGAAATAGTTCTTTCTGTTCCAATTTGTAAAGACTTAAAATATCTTTCTACTTCTTCGTATGGCTTTGAAATAATAATGGGAAATCTATTGAATTGATCCTGGCTAGCATGTTTAAAAAATGTTTCATAAGAAGCGGCTAATACAGATTGCAGATAGATTTGAGCTATTTTTTTCTTACGCTCTATAATAACGCCTAACTTGGATATTTGCTCAATTCCAATTGCTGCTTGAAAATCAAGTAGGTTATAATCATACTTTGGTTTGTCGGCTTCTCTTTTTTCATTATTGCCAACTTTCAACGAGCGGATATTTTCTGCTAATGTATCATTGGGGGTAATCATGATTGCCCCGTTACCGGTTGTTATTACATGATTTGGAAGCATTCCGCAAATGGAAACAGTTCCTTGCTTTCCGACAGTAATATCCTCTGAGTCCGCTCCAATCGCTTCAGAATAATCTTCAATGACTGGAATATCTTTTGTATTGTATTTTTTTAAATCAAAGAGACATCCGAATGCATGATCAATTAAAATAGCTTTAGGGGAAAATTCTTCTACACGATGATTGAATTCTTCAACATCCATATGAAAAGATGATTTAGCAAGGTCGACCAATATCGGTTTTGCTCGAAGCATTAGTATAGCGTCTAACGCTGCATGAGGAGCATAAGTTGAAAGTAAGACCGGGTCATTATCTGTAATCCCAAGTGCAATCAAAGCTAAATGATAAGCTGAAGTAAGACTATTTACTGCTATCACATTTCTAAGTTTAAAAGTCGATTTGAAGTCTTTTTCAAATCTATCCTTAATCAACCCGGAAGAAAGCATATCGTCCACCAGGCAATCTAGGACGGTTACAAGTTCTTCTTTAGAAAGAGTTGGTTTATTGAATTCAATGGTTTGATTTTTTGGTAAAAGTTTTTCTGCAATATTTCCCACGTTTTTGACGCCTTTTTATAGTTATGTCGCATTATCGCAATGAGACATAACTTGTAAAGTAAAAAATCGCGAATATTTCAGGGTAAATTTCATTTTTTAGGGTAGTCTGCCCGCATTTCCAGTGCAAAACAGTGTTAGTTTGTTGCTCTATTTAGGATTCACGAAAGAATAGAATCTAATGCGATTCCATAAGTATAATGTCGAAATTCCTGAAGTTGAAGAAATTGGAAAAGATTTATTCAAAATTGTTCTACCCCAGCCATTTTACGCTCCCAACAATATTTACATCTTAAAAGGGCAAGAGCCAGCAATGATTGATTCTGGATTTATATTGAATTTGGGCTTATTGCAGCGAGCCATGAAAAAAATAAATCTGCCGTTTTCCAAAGTGCGGCATATTTTTTACACCCACAATCACCTAGATCATATCAGTGCTAGTCTTACTTTACGTGCTTATACAAAAGCCAGGCATTATGGCATGCAGGGAATGGCAAAGTTTGTTGGAAATTTTAGAGATCACAACGAGTCTTTTCAAAGAACCATGAATCGTTTGGTATACAAAGCAATTCCGCACCCCGAAAAACGAAAAGTAGAAATCCAGCAATCCGAGAAAGGTTACAAAGAGTTATTAGCCGCATTAAAAGGCTCAAAAAAAACAAATCCAAATTTAAAAATGGATGTTGAGCTTGTGGAAGGTGACGTAATTGATATTGGTGATCGGCTAATTGGGTTTATGCACACTCCCGGTCATAATACATGGCATTTGACTCCCTACATTTTAGGTGAAGGTATCTATTTTACGGGAGATTTAGTTTTACAAAATATTTCTTCCATCTATGCTGAATTCGATGGAAATATAAGTCTTTATCATAAATCCCTGGAGAGACTTTCCAAGATTCCAATCAAACGCCTATTACCCGCACATGGACCTGAGCCTGAAGATCCACAAAGAGCAATCAAAGTTTTAATTAAGACTCTAAACTATCACGAACGTGGTGTGATTCGAAGATTGAAATTAGGTTCTTACGACTTACATGAATTAGCCGTAGAAGCTATGGGAGAAAAAATAACAGGCAGTCCTTATTACGTTGTAGCACTAGCTATTATACAATCTATAATTTTAAAACTCATTTCCCAAAATCATGTTAGAGTTTTGGAAGTTGATCCACCCTATGAAAAATATGAGTGGATTGGTGAATAGAAAATTCTAAGGTCTAGCTACACAACGAACGTAGAATCTATTTAATTTAGGAGAAAAGAAAGTATCATAACTTTTCACAGAAATATTATACGCTGAATCTGGATCGTCTTCGTGAGGGGTAGATGACCAGTATTCGCAGCATGGACTCATCAATCTTCGAATTCCTGAATTATAAGTTAATCGCATTTCATTTCGTGTAGGAAGTCGCATTTTTAAATTTCGACAATAGCTCATAGCAGAATACCAATTCATTTGTTTAATGTCAGAAGTCTGCCAGAGTAATCCTCCATAAGAAAGCATACCATTGTCTTTAACGGGCTCTTTTACTTCTTTGACATCTTTTACGTCTTTGGTTTCTTTTGTATCTTTAACTTCTACAGTATCTTTTGCTTCCTTCGAATCCTTTGCATCAGAAGGAATAACATTATCATCAGTCACATCAATTAAAGAAGGAAGCTCAACTTCCAATTTTACTTTTCTAGATTCTTTCTTTTGCAAATCACTCAATTGAATTTCTGCAACACCTTCTTTATAACCTTCCAATACAAGTTTATAATTGTAAATACCGGGTTGATCTTTTGTTGCGACAAACGGTGTTTTGCCTTCCTCAATATTTGTTGTTGTATTAATTACTTTTGCGCCGGGCGGATCTGAATCGATAATAATATTATTTCCGATTTCAACTTTTGGTGAAAGGATAATCATTCGATAACCAAGGAATCCGCCAATTCCAAGTCCGAGTAAGAGCATAGCAACGATTAGCCCCCAATTGAGACTTCGATGAATTGGACTTTGCTTTAAAGTATTTGGAATATCAGAGCCTATCAAATGGGCAAGCGCTTCTGCAAATTCTTTTGCTGATTGGTATCTTTTTTTTCTAGATTTTGCACAGGCTTTTTCTATAATCGCTTCGAGCTCAGGACCTAAAACAGAAAAATCTGGATCTACTTTTTCTGACTTAGATTTCATTTTTCCGGCGAGGCTTGGCATTTTCTCTTTGACTTGCTTAATCATTATAGAAAGTCCACTATCACCTTTAAAAGGAAGCTCTCCTGTTAAAAGCTCGAATAGCATAATCCCTACAGAATAAACATCGCTTCGTCCATCGATATCTTTTCGACCCTGGCATTGCTCGGGACTCATATAATTAGCTGTTCCCATCGTCATGCGCGTGCGGGTAATGGAAGAATCCGTTATCTTCGCAATTCCAAAATCTACAATGATCGGCTCGCCATTTGCGCGATACATGATGTTAGCCGGTTTAATATCTCGATGCGATTGTAAATTATTTAGATGACAATAATGAAGTGCATCGAGAACTTTTGTGATTAACTCGGCTGCTTCCTTCAAAGGAAACATAGAGCCCTGGTCACGGTATTTTTTTTGTTTGTCCGCAACAGAGCCACCCGATGCGTATTCCATAATATAATATGGTCTATCATCGCAGAGTCCAACATCTATTACTTCTACAATGTTTGGATGCTTGAGTCTTGCTGGAGTTCGGGCTTCTAAAATAAAACGCTCCCTGATTTCATCATCATCGGAAATGTCTTTATTCAGGAACTTAACAACGATTTTGCGCTGAAGTGCTGTTTGCTCTCCCAGGTAAACCGTTGCCATTCCACCCTTTCCAATTTTTTTCTCAATTGTAAATTTAGGAGAAAGATGAGAGCTTAATAGTTCAATGTCTGCATCCGGCTTACTACCGGTAACCGCAGACTGTAAACTATTGCCGCATTGACGACAAAATTTATCTGTCTCAGAATTTTCAGTTCCACAGTAGAAGCACTTTACCATAAATATTAAACCAAATTTCTAGCTTAGAGGCTAGCAGTAAAATCCTTGTATTTAGAAGAGTCCATTAATGAATCTGCTTCTGAAGCGTTTGTAACTTTCACTTTAATCATCCAAGCGGCAAATGCATCTTTATTCACCATTGCAGGATCTTTTGCAATCTCTGGATTTATTTCAATCACTTCCCCGCTAATCGGAGCATATAAATCTTCAGCAGCCTTTACAGATTCGATTGTTCCAAAACTCTGTCCTTTCTTAACTGATTTGCCAACTTTCGGTAAATCAACAAATACAATGTCACCTAACGCATTTTGTGCAAAGTCAGAAATTCCAAAGATTGCACTATCGCCTTCTAGTTTTACCCATTCATGTTTTTCAGTATATTTATATCCGTCTAAAATTTTTGTCATAATATCCTACTTATTATTTCTTACACTTCCCTTAATAAAATTTCCTGTTTGTATGATGCTTTTTTTCTTAGCACCTCGAATCTCAACAAAAACGATTGTTTCGTTTTTTATGAAACTTTTCTTGATATAGACCAAACCAATTCCTTCTTTTAAAGAAGGAGAATAACTTCCAGAGGTTGTCTGACCGATTAGGTTTCCAGCATCATCAAATACAGAATAATTCTCACGCAATACTCCAGCCTCTGTGAGTTTAATACCCGTTACCCCGTATTCAGCACCATTTTTCTTCTGTGATATTATTTTTTCATACGCAAAATAAGGATTAGCCTTTTCTTTTACAATCCATCCAATGCCAGACTCTACCGGAGTTCTAGTATCATTCAACTCGTGACCGTATAACGCATACTTTGCTTCGAGTCTTAAAGTATCCCTTGCACCAAGTCCAACTGGAACAAGCCCAAAGGGTTTACCAAACTCTAAAAGCTCAGACCAAATTTGAACACCGGTTGGAATGGCTGAATAAATTTCAAATCCATCTTCACCCGTATATCCAGTCCGGGAAACAATCATTTGCTCCCCTTTGAAAGAAATTAATTTAAATTTATAATATCCAATACCTTCCAGGTCTTGCCCGATGTATTTAGAAAAAATTTCATTTGCTTTGGGACCTTGAATCGCTATTTGATGCCAGTTTAAACTTTCATTTGTAATTTTGAGGTCGGTATTGTATTTTAATAAATGCGCATAGACTGCTTCGTAATTGGAAGCATTCGAGCAAATCATATACTTTTCATCGTTAAATTTATAAATTGTAATATCATCAACAAGGCCGCCTGCTTCATTTAAAACTGCATTGTATTGCACTTGAAAATCATGCATTGGCTCAACCTGGTTGCAGGTGAGTTTTTCGAGAAAGGCGAGGAGGGATTCTTTTTTCCCTGTTAAAAAAATTTCTCCCATATGGGAAACGTCAAAAAGACCCGCTGCCGTTCTAGTGGCTAAATGCTCCTGGATGATGCTTGTGTATTGAACAGGCATATCCCAACCGCCAAAAGGCACCATGCGTGCACCAAGAGTTCTATGAACCTCGTTTAATGGAGTAACTTTTAGATTTTCCAAACAGAGTCCTCGTTTCGTTTTTTACCAATATCTAATGCGCTTAAACTAAGAAAATGAAATTTTCCTGATGGCAATTTTATTCTCTAAAGGAACATAATATCTTTTATTATAATCAGGAAGCTTCCAATAACCATTTCCACAAGGGAACAATGTAAATCTTTTTTCCTTTTTGTTTAATGATTTGGTCTTCGTCTTTTGTGATCAGGTATCCAGTTTGAGAATGAAAATACTCCATCGCCGCCGTCAGCCCTTCGAGTTCTCTTTTTCTAGTTTGGATATCAGAAATGTTATAACTTATATTCGCGATTATTTTCTTTCCATCTACAATAGCATAAAAATCTACTTCCTGATTTTGTTTAAAGTAATAGACTTCTTTTGTTTGCCTCCTCAAATGAAGGAACGCAATATTTTCATATAACTTACTGTAGTCAGGTGAGAGAGACGAATCAAAAATAGACTTAAACCCATTGTCAATAGAATACATTTTTTTTGGATTACGCTGTTCTTCTTTGACTGAGTTTCTAAAGATAGGAACGTTGAATAAAGCATAAGCGTCACTCAAATAGGAAAAGTATTCGAAGATAGTATCCTTACCTATTTTGAATCCTTGCGATTTTAAATCGTTAAACAACTTTGTAAAACTAACGAGCGTGCCAATATTAGTGAAAGAGTATTTTATCAGGTGTTTTAAAAGTGCATTATTTTTAATTCCATAACGCTCTATCACATCTCTATAAATAATCAAATTCACATAATCACTTAAAATTCTTTTTTGTAAATCACTATTAGCCACAACTGTTTCAGGAAAACCTCCTTCAAATAAATAATGATTGAATGCGTTCAAGATAAAACTTATTGATTTAGAAGAGTAGATATTTACTTCAATATTTTTAAATCGAAGGTATTCTTTAAACGATAGTGGAAATATTTCATACGTAATAGTTCTGCCTCTAAGTGCAGTTGCAATCTCGGAAGCCAAAAGCTTGGAAGAGGAGCCCGTTACAAAAATGGAAACTTTCAGAGAGTCGTAAATTCTTCTTACAAACTTTTCCCATCCATCTATCATTTGTATTTCATCTAAAAAGAAATATACATTTTCACTTCTCTTCTCGGGGTATAATTCATAATAGCCTGTAATAATATCATCTAAATCTTTTAGTTGGATTGGATACAACCTATCATCTTCAAAATTGATATATACAATATTGTGTAGATCTGTTTTTTCTAAAAGCTGCCTGATAATATCAAATAAAATATATGTTTTGCCGCATCTTCTAACTCCAATCAAAGATACAATTTTATTACTGTGGACTGGTATGTTATAATCTCTAGGAATGATTTTATCGTATTTCTTTTCCTGAGAATCTATGATGACTTTCTTAAAGGCTTCTTTCATATTCATCCTTTCTTACAAGGACATATATAGACAAATACATCCTTTTAGTCAAGTATAAAATAAATAATCCAAATTCAGGTCTCCGTGGAAGAAGTCAATGACCGCCACCTAAAATCATATCTCTTCCATGAAACACGCCGGGTAAAATTGCCTCGAGACTTTCTCTTGCTCCATTGGAACTTCCGGGAAGAGCGACTACTATCGATTTGCCTACAATTCCCGCAGTAGATCGAGAGAGCATTGCAAACGGAGTTCTCTGTTGACCAAAGGAGCGCATAGCTTCAGCGATTCCCGGAGCATCCCGCTCAAATAATTCTTTAATTGCATCCGTTGTTTTATCCCGCGGACCAAGACCGGTGCCGCCTGTTGTAAAAATAAAAGGAATATCTTTATCGACCCAATCCTTAATACATTCTTGAATTCCTTTTCTTTTATCAGGAACAATTTTATAATCAGCAATTTCAACTGAATGAGCTAAAAGCATTTCTTTAATAATAAGACCGGACTTATCCTCTCTTGTTCCGGCAGCCGTAGAATCAGAGCAAACCAAAATGGCAGCGGTTAATCCTGGTTTAGCCACAAATTTTTTATCTGTTTTTCCTCCTTTCTTATTAGTGAGGGTAACATCTGTTATCTTTAAATTTTTATCTACCGGTTTTAAGAGATCGTAAATAGTAAGAGCAGCTACAGATACAGCTGTTAATACCTCCATTTCTATACCCGTTCTGCCGATTGACTTTGCTTCAATTGATATTTTAACTCCGCCCTGCCCTGCTCCATTTTCTGAATCAAATGTTTCAAATTGGATATCCATTCCTTCTATTGCTACTGGATGACAATGGGGAATTAAGTTAGCAGTATTCTTTGCAGCTAACATAGCAGCTGCCTTTGCTGTATTAAACAAGTCTCCCTTAGGAAGAGAGTTGGTGCGGATAAGATGAATTGCCTCTTTGCCGCAAAGAACTTTTCCTTCTGCTGAGGCAGTTCTAAGTGTGATCTGTTTTGATGTAATATCTTTCATAGTTGGAATTTATTTCCCCGGGAGTATTTATATTTGCAAAATTATTTTTCTCTTTAATTTCTACAGGAAGAATCAATGAATTACAGGTTGAAATTAGTCTACGAATAGCAAAGTTCTTTTTTGATTGTTTTAGTATTTCTTCTTTAATTTTTCTAATACCATTAGAAGTGTAAATCCCACAAAGAGTCTCTAAGACTTCTTCATTTTTAAATAAATATAAATCAATATTAGAACTAGGATTATATTTCATACTAAGCGAATTAATTATTCTATCATCCATGGCTATCATATCACAGGCTAATATAAATAAATCGCAGTCAGGATATTTTTCGTGAACAGAAAATATTCCTCTAAGTGGTCCTTCAATGGAATCAGTTGAATCAATAACAAATTCCAGTTCCGGTCGAACTTCCTTGTATTTAGAATGCTGATCGAAATTAACAGAAATAAGCGTGTAGTTCATGCTCTTAGACAACAAATCAAAACTTATTTCGAACCATCGCTTTCCATATACGGATAATAGTCCTTTGTCGCTTTGCATACGACTGGATTTTCCACCACAAAGAACTACACCGATTAATTTATTGCTGTTGTTGTTCTGCATGAGGCAAAGCAAAATGTGCTTGCATATTTCGAATCGGCTGTATAGGCTCTGCGTGTAATTGCTTAGGTTTGTGAAATTCACTTTCAAACGTGCAGCCTTCGCATTGCATCACCCAATCAGATGTTCCATCCGTAAAGGTTTCCTTTTTCCAAATTGGGACTTCGTGTTTTATTCTATCAACAATCCAACGATTTGCTTCAAATGCTTCCGAGCGATGAGAAGCTGCGGTTAATACAACAATGGCGCTTTCTGAAATAGAAATTTTTCCAAGACGGTGAATGCAGTGCAATAGATGAAGTTCCCATTTTTCCTTTGCTTCTGTTATAATTTTTCCAATCATTTTCTCTGCCATGGATTCATAAGCTTCATATTCTAAAAATGCAACCGATTTACCCATATGATGATTTCGAACTTCCCCGCTAAACAATACTATTCCACCGGCAGCAGGATGATGAAACCCAGAAAATATTTCAGCTAAACTAATTGGCTCCTTTGTTAAATACAGGCTACTCATAGTTAACCCCCACTGACAGGCGGGAGAATACAAACCAGGTCTCCCTCATTTAATTTTCTTGATTTATCTACCATCTCATCCTCAATTGCGATGAGTGAATGCGTTAGAACATGATTGGCTTTTGGATTTAATTTTTCTAATCGATCCATGACATCAACTATGCTAGATTGATCTTCCAATTGAATTTCAAATTCTTCCTCAAAATATGACTTCAATACCGCAAAAGTTTTTATACGAATATTCAATATTAACCTCCTATAGACATCATCCCCAAACTGCTTCCGGAAAATTTATGATCTTGTTTTTTCAATAATGCCTGGTATAAGATTGGTTCAAGCGGAATTTCGCTATTCACCGCATCTCGTATAGAAAAAGCGTGATTCGAGCTCAAGCAGCCATACACAGAGCCCTGACTATCTAATCTTAACCGGTTGCAGTCCCCGCAAAATGGACTCGATTCATTTGCGATAATTCCAAATTCAAATCCTTCTTTTGTAATCCAATACTTTGCGGTTGATGATTTTATTCTTCTTAACTCTTGAAATGAATACTTGGAAGAAATTACATTTAAAATTTCTTCCTCGGGAAATATTTCTTTTGGCGTCTTGCCCGATAAATATCCCATCTTCATTAATTCAAGATAACGAATAGTAACCCCTAACTTGCCGGAAAATTCTAGCAGAGGTAAAATTTCTTTATCATTTGAGCCACGAACAATAGTTGAATTAATCTTAAAAGGAATTTGATTTTTCTTAGTTGCGTTGATTCCATCAATTGTCTTTTCTAGTTTACGTCCGCGACTCATCATGGCAAAAACTCCTGAATCCATTGCATCTAAAGAAATATTCATTGAATCAAGTCCAACTTCTTTCAAGTTCTCTACTATCTTTGTAAGCAAATAGCCATTAGTCGTAAGAGCTATTTTAGGAATACCGATTTCTTTTAATAGCCGGATAAGTTCAATCAATTCAGGATATAGTGTAGGCTCCCCGCCGGTTAATCGAACTTCCTCCAGTTGAAGAATGGAATTCAATTTAAAAACCAAAGTAGCAAATTCACGGGCAGATAGTGATTTGCCCGTATGCGCTCTCCTGGGAGAATTAACTTCTTTATCACTCACACAATAGGTGCAAGCGAAATTACAAATAGAGTTTAAACTAATCCGTAGCTTTTTAAAACTACGACCTAAATTGTCTTGTATCATACAGGGAGTATTTCTACTATCGTTCCACTAAAGGCAGCATTTCCCGAGAGTTCATCTACTTCTAAATCGTCGGTTATATCATTGATGCTTACTCCTGCATGTTCAGCGGCTACTGATAGTTTTGTGCCATGCCTAGTATGACCAAATCCATGTGGTAAACTTACTACTCCTTGCATAATATCTTCTGTTACCTCAGCAGGAACGGAAATTTCTCCAACTCTAGATTTTATTTTTACGATAGATTCATTCTGTATTCCAAGTCTTTCTGCATCAAAAGTATTTATCATCGCAGTGCATCGAATAGCTCCTGTCATAAGCTTTGGCATATTGTGCATCCAGGAGTTATTGTTTCGTAAATGCCTTCTTCCGATTAATAAGAATTTGCCGCCAGAAGCTCGAGTCTCCAATTCTGAAAAGACTTTTCTTACTCTATCTATATCTTTTACTAAAACGTCAGGCGCAAGGTTTATCCGTTTGTCTTTTGTTCGCAAACGTTCGGGAAGCATTGGTATCATAGGACCGAGGTCAATTCCATGCGGATTTTCTAATAATTTTTTTAGACTGAGTCCATGCGATTTTCCATAAGGACCTGACTGGAGAGATCGATCAATAAAATCAGTTGGTTTAATCTTGGATTCAATTAGTTTATCAGGCAAAGGCTTACCTGCTCTTAGTAAATCCAACCGCTTGGCAAGATCAGAGAAAATTTCCCAGTCATGAAGCATTCCTTCTTCATGATGAAAAACAGGCTCGGCATACTTCGTTACATTTCTGACTGCGAATATATTAAAAATTAAATCATAATGATCATGCTCTAAGCCTGAAGTTGGGGGTAATATGATATTTGCGTGCTTGGTCGTTTCATTCAAATAGAAATCTATACTCACCATAAAATCAAGGTTCTCTAAACCTTTTTCCAACTTTTTTCCATTCGGTGTAGACAAAACAGGATTACCCGCTGAGGTAATTAGCATTTTTATCTGACCTTCCCCCGGAGTAATAATTTCATCTGCCATCGTTGCAACTGGAAATTCTCCCGAGAACTCGGGAAGATTTCGGACTCTACTTCTATATCGATCAAAGCTACCTTTTCCGGATTCAACATTATCAGGACCGATCATATCAACCGCCGGTAGTGTAAACATCATTCCGCCAGGAGAATCAAAATTACCCGTTACAATATTGACCACATAAATGAGCCAGAGACAGACAGCTCCAAAGGCTTGTGTGGATACTCCTATTCTACCATAGCAAGTCGCTCCTTCTGCTTTACAGAACTCTTCTGTAATTCTTTGAATCGTTTCTTTCGAAATTCCAGTAACTGATTCCACTTTTTCGGGTGGAAATTCCATTGCGAGTTTGCGAACTTCTTCTAATCCATCTGATAATTCGAGAGCTTTTGATTTTTTAACTAGACCCTTAGTAAAAATTACATTTAGCATGGCTAATAGGAAGTAAACGTCAGTGCCTGGCTTAATAAATACATGCTCGCTTGCATTGGAAGCAGTTTCTGTTTTACGGGGATCGACTACTACAAATTTACCTCCACGCTCTTCAATTGCCTTTAGCCGCTTCTTTATATCGGGAGCAGTCATAATGCTACCGTTAGATGCAAATGGATTTCCCCCGATGATTAAAAAATAATTGGATCTATCAATATCTGGGATGGGAAGTAGAAACTGATGACCGAACATAAAGTAGGATGCAAAGTGATGGGGAAGCTGATCGACAGAAGTCGCCACATACATATTCTTAGTATTCACTTTTCCAACGAGTCTTGGATTAAAGAGAATAGAACCGTAGTTATGCACATTCGGATTACCGAGATAAAACGCTACTGAGTCTTGTCCATGCTTCGTTTGAATCTCGTGAATTTTAGTAGCTGTTTCGCTTAACGCTTCTATCCAGGAGATTTCTTTCCATGAGTCACCAAATCTTTTCATCGGTCGTTTAATTCTATCAGGGCTTTCATATATATTTTTTAGCTCAGGACCTTTAGCGCAGAGATGACCACGACTGAATGCATCTTCTTTATCTCCCCTGATTGCTACAATTTTTTCATCTTCAATTTCAATCCGTAGGCCACACATTGCCTCGCATAACGTGCATGAACGAAAAACAGTTCTTTGATTTCCCATAGACACCTCGACTAATCAAGTTTAGTTTTCTCGTTCTATTTTTTGCAAGCCATTTAAAAATAAGTTTATATACTGAAAGGTAAGGATTTTTTAGCAGCGATGCCTTTCTTTTAGAATGTTTTGGATCAGAGAACTTTTTTGAATTGTAGGGTAATTAAATTTTTCAAATGAATAAACAATCGGAACTAAAACAATTTCATTTTCATAGCTTATTTCCCTGGTTACTTCCAGGTTTTTTTCCCAAAAAAGATTTGCGTCTGTATGTTTGGTTTAAAAGAATTGAAGAATGGGTATGGGTGATTCAGTAAGTCCGAGACAAATTCAATTGATACAGGGAGCGGCTTCCATTTTAGTAGAGCATTTGTATCTTACAAAAGAAGAGGCAATTGTTCTTATTTCGGAATCACTAAAAGAAGAACTAAAAGAAAGCAAAGTGATGTTTGAATTTTTAGAAATTGGGACACTGGCTTACCGTCAAAGCTTCATTCGAAATTTAGTAAATCGAGTCGAATTAAAACTTGTGGCTAACAAAAATGTTCCGCAATCAAGAATAAAAGAAGGCATAGACATTTTTGTAAAAATGCTCTATGCCAGTTGGTCAAATCTTGGTGCTACTTAAAGCTTAAGCCATTCCCGACAACACGTGATGGTGATCTTTTAAAGCAATCGAAAGTCTAGCACCAATTTCCATAATCATTTTGGAAGCTACATAGTTTCCCCATTTACAAGATTTTGCAATCGAGAATCCGTGGGTTAATCCGTATAATACGCCAGCAGCAAAAGCATCGCCTGCTCCATTGGAATCGACCGGATTGTGAACAGGATATCCTGTTACGGGAGAGACAATTCCATCGACTGCAATGAATGCTCCCCGAGAGCCCCAGGTCATAAATACTAAGTTACACATAGTTCCAAGTTGCATGATTGCATCTTCCGGGTTATCAGTCTGCGTAAGTGCCATTGCTTCGTCGTGATTACAAAAAGCTATATCAACATATTGCTTGGTAAGTTTTATAAAATCTTCTCTAGAACGATTTACACAAAATGGATCACTGTAGGTAAATGCCACTTTGCCACCATTTTTCTTTGCAACTTCCATTGTATGAACAGATGCTTCTTTTGTATTCTGCCCATCCCATAAGTATCCTTCTACATAAGCGATTTGAGAATCTTTTAATCTTTCTTCGTGAATATCATTTTTAGTAAGACTAGTAGAAATTCCCAAGTTGGTCAACATAGTTCTATCTGCATCAGGAGTGGTCAATACAACGCAAGTTCCTGTCTTACCTTCTTTGGCTGGAGGAACATCGAAAATGATTCCTGCCTCTTCCATGTCTTTTTTATAAAAGCGACCATGTTCATCATCTGCTACTTTTCCAGTATAACAGCCATTACCCCCTGAGTTGGCAAGCGCAATCATTGTATTTGCCGCACTTCCACCGGAACGTAATTCCAACTTATGTTCTTTTAAAAAATTTAATAATTTGTTTTGACTTTCTGTATCTACTAAAGTCATTACACCTTTTTTAATTTCTGCCTTATGTAAAAAATCATGGTCAATGCTTGCTAAAGTATCTACTAGCGCATTTCCTACACCAAATACATCGTATTTCTTTGTCATCTGCTTACTCGCTTTCTTGAATAACTAATCTTGGTAGAATATGAAATGAATCAAATAAATCAAGTATTTTTCGATGGTGAGAAGAATGGAGGAACATTCAAATTTGGTTTTACAAACTGTGGCCTTCTTTCAAACCCACACATTTCTTTTAGAAAGGTATACAAGATATGACAAGTTGCTCCCCATAACAGCCCACTTAATAAATCAAAATAATAAATATGAATTCTTCCAGAAGAATTCTTTTCCCATTCTATTGTATAAAAGGGAGCACGGGTAAGCTCTTCAAGTTCAAGAGGAATCATAAAATCAACTTCGTTTTGATTTACATTGAATTTAAAATTTCCCCTGTAAATAGAAATAAACGGAGTAATATGATATCCTGTTCCAGTATTTAGGCTGTGAAATGAACCAATCACTTCCAATGTATTTCGTGACTCTCCCGTCTCTTCCTCCCATTCCCGGAGAGCTGTTTCGAGTAACGTTTTATCAGCCTCATCAAATTTTCCACCCGGAAAAGAAATTTGACCTGCATGACTTTTTAAATGCTCACTTCTTTTTGTAAGCAAAACACCAACATGATTGTCTTCTGTAAAATAAAAAGGCATGATTACAGAAGAGAGTTTTAAGCCTGCCGAAGAAATTTGCGGAAAATCTGAATTAGCCAAAGAGGCTTTTAATTTTTCAAATGAAATCTTCAAGTTTCTTCTTTTTCTGCTTCGACTTCTTTTGCTTCTTCTATTTTTTCTTCTGCCTTATCGGTATTCGGTTTTCCTTTTTCTTGCTTCGCTTTTGGTTTTTGTGGCTCTGGCTTTTTTGCTCTCTTGGCACGGGTAAGCGGAACAAGATGATTTAAAAGTTCGTCATAATTTTCATTCTTCAAAGCTTTTAAAATAGAAGGCCCGTAATTTTGAATTTTCCATTCAGACATTAGAGATAATTTTCTTAAATCATCTAGCGTCTTTACGTCAGAGCGCATAATTAAAATTAGGTTCTTATTGGAAAGTAACATTGTATGATCAATGTTTCTCTTTTTCATAACCTTCTCTCTCCACTTACGGAGTTGTTTAAATGCCTGCTCTTCTTCAGGTTTTAGTTCATAATCAAGTTTTGGAATATCTACTTTATCAAGTGGAGCACCAGTTGGATTTTGTAGAATTTTAAAAAGTTCGGCTCCATCTTTTTTTCCGAGGAGAGTAATGAGATTATCCTCTGTCAATTCTTTCTTTACAATTTTTTCAATTGTTTCATTGTTAATGACGCGAAACGGAGCCTTGTTCATTCGCTTGGCTTTGTCATCTCTAAATTGCAATACATCGCAAACATTACGTCTTTCTTCAGGCGTGAATTTATCTATGTTTGGAAATTTATGCCAGTGAATTTCATTGGTAACTTCTTTGGCGATATATGGCTCATTTGCAATTTTTTCAAATTCAGAAATCGCTTCGTCTAGAATATTTCTTTTTTCCAATTCTACTTTCATGCTATTCCAAATTGATTCGAGGTAAGCTGTGTCAAGTGCTGCGTATTGGAGTTGGTATTTGTCTAAGGGTCTTTTTTCCCAGTTTGATTTTTGTTCTGTCTTCGAAAGAAAAATTTTATGATAATATTCAACTAAGTAGTTGAGAGAATTATGCTCTAAGCCAAGTAGCTTTGAAGAATACATTGTATCTGCAATGTTTTTAAATTCAAAACCAAAATCTCTCTTTAGTGCTTTGACGTCATCAATGGCAGAATGAAAAATTTTTAAGATGGATGGATTTTTAAAAATTAGATCAAGTGCTTTGATATCTATCTGCGCCATCGGATCAATAATGAAGTTTTTACCGTTAGCTGAAATTTGAACTAAGCAAACTTTAGAGTAATATGTATAATATCCTGAGGATTCTGTATCAATAGCAATGACTTTGGAATTGCTGAGATTTACGACGGCAAGCTCTAAACTCTTTTTGTTATCGACGAGTATATATTTGGAATTGATTTGCATGTTTTTAATACAGTAAAATTGTATCCCTATGGAAAATTCTAAGAGTTCTAAATCTAAAACCCTCACTTCTATCCAAAATAATATAACAACCAAGGATGACAAACCAAAAGAGGAATGTGCCATCTTCGGGATGTATAACAATGCAGAAGCAGCCAATTTTACCTATTTAGGGCTTTATTCAATGCAGCATCGAGGCCAGGAATCAAGTGGAATTGTCTCAACAGACGGAGAGCACCTCTACCGCTACGCTGGAATGGGTCTTGTTGCTAACCTTTTCAACCAGGAGAAGCTAAAAGAACTAAAAGGTCACGCTTCCATCGGACATAATCGGTATTCCACGACAGGCGATAGTTTTTTACGAAATGCTCAACCTGTTAGAGTAGAATCTCACCTCGGAGGGATTGCCCTGGCACACAATGGGAACCTTGTCAACTCCTACGATATTAGAAAAAAACTAGAAGAAGAAGGAAGTATCTTCCAGACTACAATCGATTCAGAAGTAATTGTCCATCTCATGGCAAAAGCAAAAACGAAAGTATTACTCGATTCACTCGCAGAGGCTCTCAGGCAAATCGAGGGCGCATACTCGTTATTAATCTTAACAAATAAAATGCTAATTGCAGTTCGCGATCCAAATGGATTTCGTCCACTCGTCATGGGTCAAAAAAATGACGGAACAATCGTGTTTGCCTCTGAAACCTGTGCATTTGATATTACGGATACACATTATGTAAGAGATGTTGCTCCGGGAGAAATGGTGGTCGTAGATAGTTTTGGAGTAAAATCTTATTTTCCATTTTCAAAACGCAAAAGTAGTCTTTGTATTTTTGAGTTCATTTATTTTTCTCGTCCGGACTCTTATATATTTGGAGAATCCGTTTACAAAGTTCGTAAAAAATTAGGTGAATACCTTTCCCGCGAACTTCCAGTTGAGGCTGATGTTGTTATACCGGTCCCTGACTCAGCTAATATTGCAGCACTTGGTTATTCTGAAGCAACCGGGATTCCCTATAGAACAGGGCTTATCCGCTCTCATTATATTGGTAGAACCTTTATTGAGCCTGACCAAAAGATTCGCGACTTTGGCGCCAAGATTAAATACAACGTTATCCGCGAGGTCATTGACGGCAAACGCGTAGTAATCGTTGACGATTCGATCATGCGGGGAACTACAAGTCGCAAGATTGTAAAAATGATTCGAAATGCAGGAGCCAAAGAAATTCATATGAGAATTTCTGCACCACCTACTATTTCTCCTTGCTATTATGGAATTGATATTCCAACTCACAGTGAGTTAATTGCCTCTTCACATACGATTGAGGAAATTCGTAAGTATCTGCGAGTAGATTCAATTGCTTACCTAAGCATGGACGCTACACATAAATCAGTCGAGCAAGATCCAGAAAATTCTAATTATTGTGACGCCTGCTTTACAGGTAAATATCCAATTGCCTTTGATACAAGTAAGCATAGCAATCAAAAGACATTATTCCAGGAGTTTGGTGCAGAGAAGACTGCGAATTATTAGGTTTAAATTAAATCAACCCAAAGATGATTAAGTTTAAATTCTTTGGGTTCAATATTCTTTCTCATAATGTTTTGTTTAAATAAACTAATTCCATTTTGTTTTCGGTTTAACTTTATTTGATTCAGAGATTTTTGCGAATTATATTGATTAACCTGTGATAGAATTACTTTTTCGTTTGAACTTTGGATATAGCCGATCATTGCTCCAGATTGAGCGCGAATACCGTATTCCCACTCTTTGTCGATAAATCTATTTATACCATCATCGATATATTTTCTAGAAAAAGTTGTATCACCTAATCTTTTGCATTCAATGCAATAACTGATCTCCCAATGTTCGTAGTCAGCTAAGTTGTCACGAAATACAAATTGAAAGTCGGGTTTTTTTCCGAAACGTTTTGATCTCTCTTCGTCTTTTTCCTTACCTATTAATTCTGCTTCATACATTGGATACGGAGTTAAAGAATTGCTATTTCTTTTTTCGTATCGAATTTTTCTTAAAGATTCATTGAGCGAATAATTTACGGTATTCTCATAAGCATTATCAAATTTCATTGTTTTCAATTCAGAAAGGGCTTCAGTCGTTAGAGCAAGAACTTCATTTTCAAATTCAGCCCAAAGATCTTTCCCAAAAAAAGAAATCTTAGAACTCATGCTTTCTTTTCCCTTTGTTTATGAATCGCCTGCACTAAAATAGCCTCAGCATCTTCTAATGCGGATGATTTAGTCCAGAGCCTTTTTTCATTTCTTTTGATGATTAATATATATTGCTCGGAGATAATTCTAATTATCCCATCAGTATAAATTTGTTTTGCATTTTGAGTTAAAGATTTATCTGGCAAATCATTTAGAATTTGCTTCCATTCTTTCGAACTTGTATTTAATTTTGGAATAGGTTTATTTTTTTCATGAGTGTAGAAGACAAAGCCAATCATGGGAGAATTTTCCGGGCAAAGAATTTCCCAAATGATTTCACCTTTAGGAGAAAGCTTTGGATTCCATACACTTAGAAAACTCAGTGCATAATCCATTAGCCCATCTTTTACTTTTACAATTTCTAAATCTTTCTCTAATCCATAAGACTTTTCACAATTCCATTTTAGTTTTTCAAGAGCTTTGCTTTTTGTATTATTATAAAGCAAATCTAATTTTAAATCGCAGGTTTCTTGGATTAATTCAATTTCATTTTCATTCAAACCATACAGTTCAAAAATTGCTTCATCTAATTCTTTTTCTAGTTTAGAAATTTTATTTGGAAAAAGTCCCTCGGAAGGAGAGCCATCTTCTTCTGTATTACGAAGTTCATCTACGATTTTGATAATTTTATTTTCTAGTTTTTTATCTTTCGGGAATTGAATGGGTAATTCAATTACTTCTTCTTCATACATCTTATCATGCCATCTTCCCCATAAAGATGTCTTATGAAATAAATAATACCTAGCAACTGAGGACCAAAGAATTCCAAGAATTATTTTATACCTATTTTTAGAGGATGGGATAAGTTTTATACCAATGATTATATCTTTATTAGCATAATTTTCTTCTTCATACCTTGCAGTAATTATTCCTGTATTGTTTTCTCCACTATGCCTAATTCCTCTTGAAACTAAAATTCGATTACTATGAAATAGTTCTTCTTGTCCTTGTCTGTAAATTTGATTAGGAGGATTTTCTAAAGAAGTCTTATTTATATTTCCGTACCTGAGAAATTTTGTAGTTGGTATAACTTGATATTTGTCTTTCCATAAATTAGGTTTTGGTTTTCCTTCCTTAATATATCCAACACCCGAATTTTTAATAAAATCCTTCAATTTCGAAAATGTGTTTAAATAATCAATTAATGCTCGATCTCTATGACCGCCCCACCAGTAAATTTTCCAAAGATCAGGATTACTTAGGGTATCCGCTTGATTTACTATTTTTAAATCGGTTTTATGTAGAATAACGATTTTGGTATTATTCAGATTACTAATTTTTTTAGCAGTCCAATATTCGAACGCATTATTTTGATTAGGTTTTTCATTTGTAAAGATAACCGATGCAAATGGAGAAATTACATCTTTCTTTCTCCCTCCGCTAAAAAAAATATCTCTAACATGATCGAAGTTTATTATTTTTTTAAGGGTATTTTCGTTTAGCCATTTGTCTCTAAATAGATTACTTTTGACTCGTTTAAAAAAAATCCCAGAGGAAACCAGAAGACCAACGATACTATTTTCTTTTAGTAGAAAAGTCGATCTTGCGATAAAAGCTTGTGATGGTTCAATGTCTCCGATTGGGAATTTTTTTTCCATACACCAATTGCTAATAATCTCTTTAGATTTTTTATCTAATTCTCCCCAGGGAGGATTTCCCAATACTACATCAAATTTTTCTTCTACGAATTTATTTAATACAGTATCTTCTTTAATATAATCCTCTAACTGAAATGTATTAGCCCTTACTAATGTATTAAAGATTTCTTTTTTCGGTTTCGGTATTTCTTCAAAGTCATAAATTAAGTTTGGCAGCTTGTTGCCTTTCTTAATATTCTCTTGAATATCTTTTGGTTCTAGATAATTTAATAAAGCCAAGTAAAGGCTAAAAGATGTTATCCGCAATGCGTCTGGATTAATTTCAATTCCAAAGATTTGATCTTCTAAAATAGATTTCAGCTGATCGAAAGACAGTCTTCTACCAGATTTCATTGTTTTGTAGCGAACAATTCTTTTAAATGCTTCAACTAGAAAAATACCAGAGCCGCAAGCTGGATCTAAAATTTTGGGATTTTTAGCTAAAACATTTTCTTTTAAAACGTCTGATACAAGAAATTCAACTAAAGTGCTCGGAGTATAGTTCGTTCCTTTCTTATCAGTAGATTTACTTTTCCCTTCCTCATTTGTGGTAGTATTTTCGAGATGATAAAATGCTTCGTAAATTGTGCTAATTATTTCAATTGGAATAATATCGAATTTATACGCCCAGAAAAAAAGCATATCACTCTTAGCCTCTCCAAGCAAAAATGATTTTAGTAGGTCTAGATGTTCTTGCTTGATAACTTTGCTTTCGCTCACGTCCGAAGCAAATAAATCTCCATTAAAATCCTTACTTAGTTGATCAAATAACGCATAAGTGAATTCATGATTCGATAAAACTTTAAAAAAAAGTAAATCAGACATCTTCTGATCTAAGTCTGGTTTTACGGATTTACTACCGAGCAGCTTCATCCATTTCTTATTTTTTAAAGCAACTGATTCGAAGTAGTTCAAAGTTAAGATTTTCCTATCTTCTAAATAGCGAATAAAAATAGAACGACCAATTAAAGAATGAACATATTTACTTTTTTTATTAAGTCCTTTTGCTACTAATGTATCGCGAACATAAATTAAGTCATCTATAAATCTTGCTTCTGCACCTCGGTAATTAGAAATATTTTTTTCGTATGTATAACTATCAATACTCTCTCTAGAATACTCTTTTAATTTTGTTTGAATTTCCGAGATAGCAGCTAATTGTCGTAAGGCTCTTTGTTCTAATTCGATTTCATTTTTTACTGGCTCTTCATTTAAAGAATATAGAGTGAGTTCCCCTGAAACCAATACATAAAGAAGTTTAGGACGCATCATGTTCCAAGATTTATTATATAGCTCAATGATTGTATTTGAATTAATAGAATTTGATTCTATAAAAAGTATGAACGGATTATTTTCAACAAAGTATACTTTTTGAATTCCGATACTATGGGCAGTTTTTAACCAGTCACCAATTTCCAACCAAAGAGAATTCTTTTCTTCAAAATCCTTATAATTGGCGGAGGTAGAAAATAATTTTCCTGAATCGTAATCCAATTCAGAATAAACCGCTTCGATTAAATTATTTTCTTTACTCAATTTGCAATCTCTCTCAGAAAACTATACGTATGTATATTATCGTTATAAGCCAGTGATAATCTGATAAAAATTTAAAACTGATTCGACAATACTCCACTATGTCTCATACTGAATATTTACTATCTATGAGTCAAATCAAATTTTTAACAAAGATATATTTCACTTAGAAAGAAAAAACTAATTACCAATTCCTTTTTCTGTCATTTAAATATGACCCCTATACGCACGAAATGCATTCCAGGTAATTTGGGCTTGTCCCATATGGCTTGCTTCGTGCCAGTTTAGTAAATGTAAAATTTCTCTATGAGTCTTTTCAGCGGCTAAGTGAGGTTTGTCTTCAATTTTTTCGGGAGCGAGAGATTCAAAGTAGTTATAATACGGCTTCGTAGTTATTTCAAGAGCAGATAATATTTCTTCAATCTTTACAATGAGTTTGGAATTTGGAACCGAGCCATTTCCATACGATTTTACTAAATCGGGATACTTTGCATCCTGGTTCAAAATTCGAAAATTGAGATAACGGTCGTATGTCGCTGCACAGTGCATCAATTGCCATGCGATATGCGCTCTACCTTTTCCAAAAGGCATACTCCAATGAAGTGCTTCCTGTGAATACGGTGTTGCTTCTATTTCCCTGATAAATCCAATCACTCTAGAACGGATATATTTATGCTGATCAAGAAGTGCTTTTATTTCATTCATTCTAGGTTTTTTCCTGCCAGGTAAAGTTTTTATTTAAGAAATAATTTCCAGCAGTTGCAAGAACAATACCTGCAAAATTACAGAGGTAAGTTAGTTCAGGAAATAAATATTGAGGAAAAGTATCTTGAATCAATTGGTAAGTGAATCTCCATACAGAGATTTGAACAATAAAACCAATGATAGAAACTATATTAAATTTTATAAATCCTTTTACGTTAGCCGCAATCCCATCTATTTTTGAATCACTAAAAGTCCAAATATTATTTATAATATAATTACTTAATACACTGATTTCAAAACCAAAAGCAACTGCAAGAAACGGTTTTGTAAAATTATCATAATAACCATGTGCACTTGTAGGATGTAAAAAACTCATCGCAATAAATTGCCCCAACAAATTTACAAATACACCGGTTAATCCTGTGAAACCATATTTAAGAAAAGTAATAGATACAATATGTCCAAATCGAATATCATAAAGTGCGACTAGATAATTTTGAATCACAGAGCCTGACATTTTTGTTTCGCCGTGAATACGAGTTTTAAAAACAAATCCAACTTCTTTAGCACGAATTCCTTTTTTTCTAGCAAGGAATTCTAATAGAATTTTAAATCCACGCGGATTGATGACAGGCACTAACTCTTCGTATAATTCCCGTCTCAAAATAAAAAACCCGGACATAGGATCACCAACAGGAATTGGGAGCATAATCTTGGCGAGAAGTGTTGCTCCCTTACTCATCATTTTGCGGGTAATACCCCATTCGCCGTAACCACCATCACCTACTACACGACTTCCAACAACTATATCATGGCTGGCCAGTTCAGAAATCATCTTGGGGATAATATTTTCATCGTGTTGTAAGTCAGCGTCCATGACACCGAAGTATTTGCCATTAGCCAGAGCCATACCATCAAGGACAGCAGAACTGAGCCCCTTCTTGTTGACCCTTCTTAATACACGAACTCTTGGTTCATTTGCAAATTTTTCTTGAACAGTCTTCCATGTTAAATCTTTTGAATCATCATCTACTACAATAATTTCAAAACTGATGCCAGAAGCGGTTAATAGAGATATTACTCTCGGAATTAAGATGCAGATATTCTCTGCTTCATTGAAAGTTGGTATAACTAAACTAAAATCAATCATGCTAAAACTTTATTGTGGAATTACGTTTGCAGCATTGCAATTGATTTTACCTGAAATTGTAATTGCAGTTGGTGCAGAGCATTTTATGGAATTTAAAGTTGTGCAACTACTAGTTCCATTGGCATCACAATCTACACCATTGCTTGTTTTACATGTAGTACCGCTAGACATACAAGTTCTTGAATCTTGCGTAAAACATTTGGTTGTTGTTACTGATGAAGTGCAATTAATACCATCGGTAGTATTACATTCAATTGGTGTCGAGCCGGAGCTAGAAGAATTTGGTGTAAATGTTCCCCTCAAATTTAGGTCAACGATTAAAAAAGTTAAACTCTGAGCTGCATTGTTTGTTTCATCAATATAACCAAGGCTTTGACCTGACCACTTTATAGTTCCTTGTTTTCCTGTAACCGTATGTCCAAAAATTCCACCTGTTAGAGTAAAACCCTGTTGCTGATCTAAAGCACCTTGAAATTGATTGGAGTCATACTGAAACTTCATAGTCAGTGTTTCGCCAGTTTTAAAAACTAATTGGCTGAGAATAACTCGTTTCGAATTAGAAGTTCCCGTCGTTCCAGTAGTTGGTGCTGGGACTCCTGGTGCAGTAGTGCCCGTTGCACCGGTTGTAGTTCCAGGTGTCGCAATACCGCAGTTAGTCGTTAAAGATTTATCAATGTCACGTGTATAAAAATAAAGGGCAGCCGCTTCTGGAGAAAGTAGCCCAAGGATTTCAGGAAAAGCAAGATTTGTCTTATTTTCATCTTTACTTTTCAATGAAATATTTGTATTACAGGAAAATAAAACGAAAGTAAGTATTAAAATAAATAATTTATTCATGGCTGTCTTCAATCGTTTTATATATCTACTCGCACTTCAAGTAGTTTTTTATTTTTTGATTTGTAAAAAGTAGTAAACTGTCACCTCGAACCAGCTTCATCGTCCCCCCGTCGCTTAGTCGCACCCCAACGCCTTCGCAAGGTCTATCTTACAAATATAACAATAGATTAACGAATACTATGTTTGCCAGATAGATTTCTCACGGCGCAAACTCGGATGCCGCTAGTTCGAAATGACAGTAAACAATCATTAATCAGTGGTGACAGTCTTCATTTCACATAATGAATCGGATTCGTCTCGACTTTTTTTATTGCAGAGTAGATTGCGTTTCGGATTTCTTCGATAGAAAGAAGATAGTCAGGCTTTTTTCCTTTTTCAGAATAGATAGGAGGCAATTGGTTTAATGCATAGGCATAAACATCCTGAATGGAAATTTGTTCCCATCCCCACGCAGGATTTTCCTGGATAATGTTCTTTAGTTCATTTCGAATATCTTCTTCTACCGAATTAACAACTTTACTTGTCCATTTCTCGATGTGAACTACGTTTGATTGACTCATAATCCCTCTATTTCGTTTTCTTCTTTGCTGGCTTCTTCGTGATCGAAACTTTCTTTTTGCTCTTTTTGTTTTTCTCTTCTTCTAAGTAACTGAGTAAAGCATCCGGTGTCATGAATAAATGAGTATGATCTTTTCCTGTTCTAGAACAAGAAGAAGCAGAATAGTCTTTACATAATTTCGGACGAGTTGGATAAATTCCACACTTTCCATCCCCTTGTAATTTCGTGCAGGGGGTAATGAAGAGTAAATTCCAGCCTTTATCATTATCGATATAAATCTGAACATTCCTATGCAATAAATACCATACGTATAAATCAATTTGATCTTTCGATCTGGGTTTTTTCAAATCAACAGAAACATATCGACAACAACCTGTGCATTTACAACAAATCTCAGACACGGTCATCTTATCTTCATTTTCAAATTGTGGAAATACTAAAGGTGTATCCCCTTTTGTTAGTTCAAGCATTCTACTTTCCTTTTGGCTCTGTCCACTCGGGCGCAGATTGAATTTTTTTAAGTAAGTCTAGCAATTGCGTTACCGACTGTTCTCCTGCGTAAGAAGGGGAACTAGAAGAATACTTTTCGACTTCTCTTATAACAGGATAATAGGATTTGTTTTTCAAAACTGCTTTTGGGAAAAGCTTTATTTTAAAATGAATTCCATTTATTAAAAAAACATCTAACTGTGCAAACGTTTCAGAAGAAACCAATTCCTTTGCAACCGCAAAACCTTCTCCATCCGCTTCATCAGGAAATAAATCCGCTTTAAAAGATTGGAGGTAGGCGTATAAATTTCCACCATCCGTTGGATCTAATCTAAATTTTCCATTTGTAACTTTAAACCATTTACTGACTTGCGTTCCATTTTTTGTTTCTGGAATATTTTCAACCGTTAGGCGAACTCCTGCCGATTGAAATACGATACGGGCTACTTCAAATTCTCCAAACCTCGCATAATATCTTTCGCGAAGTTCAAAGGGAGAATTTACAAACTTATTAAAAATATGTGAGCCTATCGTTATTAGATCGCCTTCGGATAATAGGTAACGATAAGCCTTATCACGAGTTTCCTCTCCGAGATAGATTTTCTTTTCTACTTTGGAAGAGACAAGCATTTCTAGTGATGGGGATTTTTCTTTTGAAATTTGAAATTTTTCCAGAATTTCAGGCTTAGCTGGATTGATTGATTTAGTTGTGAGGACAGACATTTCTGTAAAAAGATTTTTTACATTATAGCTTCCTTCATAGAGAAATTTTTCCTTAGATTCTACATCAACTCCCTCGATTGTAAAATGAGGCTGGCTTTTAAGACCGGTTTCCATTCTCTTAAATAGTAACTCTGTTGAAATAAATTTTTCAAATTCAGACGAGTTCTTTTGTGGATAATATCGAATTTCCTCCGGATTGATTTTCCAGTAGCTAATTTCTGTAAGACCCTCTTCATGCCTCTCCTCGGATAAAAAAAATACAAATCCAAGAACTAAAAAGGCAAACGCAATTAGAATCGCTTTTTTCATTTTTTACGCTTCCTCATAAGTGTATAAGCAGTCAATAAACCAATCACAAGAGATGGATAAATAAATAAACCAACTGACCAGATAATTGTTTTTTGGGAATCTGTAATCGATACAATCTCACTTTCTTCTTTTTTAGGAATAATTTTTTCTGTCAGCGGAGATTGGTTTAACCAGTTTACACTATTTACAGCAAGGATTCCATTCAGGTTATATTGCACATAACGGTTTGTAATCCATGACGTTCCCGAATAAAGAATAACTCTCGCGGGATTCTCGGTCTTAGCGGGATTAGCCGCATCTTCCCTCGTTGTAAGGATTGTTCCGAGAAGAAAACTATTTTGTTTTTCTTCTTTATCAAGCTTACCATTTTTATTTATATCAGCAAATGAAGTAAAGCCTGACTCAAGCAATGGAGTATTGACTAATGTAGTATTAGCCGTAGGTCGCGATTCAAAATATCCATTTGCCAAAAAGAAAATCCCTGTATCTTTTTTTATAAACAACTCTTCGATTGGATGTGGTAGAAATTTATTCGCAATAATTTCTATTCGTCCTTCGACTTGTCGTAAATTTTCCTTTTTAAATCCCATTGCCCCTTTTTCTAGAAGCCAGGAAAAATCTTCAGTCCCATTTGGATCAATTGTAATGAACACCTTTCCATTTTTTTCAATGAAGGATAAGATAGTATTACGCGCTATGTCTGAAAAAGCGAGTGTAGGTCCTGCGATAAACAATACATCTGCGTCGTTCGGAATTTTATCAGGCCAGCCCTCTGCAAAGCCAAGCTCTTTGATCTGATAATTGTAAAAAGCTAGAATATTTGTCAGCTTTGTAATTTGCTCATCGGGTAGATTTTGAAAGCCTGCACCATAACGTTCACCATTAGCCGCTGTAAAATAAATATTTTTGCGAGAAGTAGATACGTTGATTACTGCCTGAACTAGTTTTCGCTCAATGTCTTCTAAATCTTTTTTATTTTGAATCACAACTCGCTCTTCCATATAAGGGTTTGAGTTCGAATCAGTAGTCGCTTTTAAACTTCTAACTAAAATGACTCCGTTTGAGACTTGCGAATAATCAGCCATTAGCTCCTTTTCCACGTCTGCGTTGATAAATTTTACGGAAATAAAAGGGCTAGCTGCTTTTAGTTGATCTAAAATAATTTCTACTTCCGGACGTATAAGACCGAGAGCAAAACTTTCTTCTCTAGTTCTATCATCTGATTCAAGGGGGCGCGGGAAAAACGCTGTTACCTGTATATCCTTTTTTACTTCTCTTAGAATTTGTCTTGAAGTCGTTGAAAAAGAAAACTTCCCGATTGAGCTTAAATCAAAATTGTAATTCTTTTGAACTGCAAAATAATTTACAGCAACAAGTAAGGGGCTAATCCAGAGAAAACTGTAAAGTGTATTTTGCAGAAGAGAGTTCTTTTTAATTCGCAAATTATTTTGAACTTGAACTGATTGATTGGAAACTTCCAATACAATTGTAAAAATTAAAAAGGCAAGGGAAGAAAGTATAATGAGTAAAAGTAAAAAATCTCGAATCTTGGGTAGAGAGCTAGCTTTTTCTGCAACACCCGCGAGTGTCGGAAAATCAAGATAATCCCTAACCTGGTAGAGCAAATAGGATATTAGCCCCATACCGGAAACCAGGAATCGGGTATTCTTTTGATTATCCACTTCTCCAATGCGCGATTCAATAAATCGATATATTAAATCAGTAGAAATAAAACCAAGAAATAGAAGACTCCATAAAAATTTTCCAAGTGAGGATGTAAAAATATCCACAGTTAGAAAAAAGACAAACAAAGAAACAAGAGAAATAAAAGGGGAAAAAGTTTTAAACTTCATGCTTAACCTACCCAACGTCTAGATTCAAGTGACTTGATTGTGAGATATATAAATGTAAATATTCCCGACAGGAAAAATACAAAACCAGAAAGAGGAAGCACTCCTTTAGAGAATGCAATAAAATGAGAAAAGATATGCAAATGAAAAAGTATCGACCTAGTCTTAGCTTGAAATAAATGGGAAAAGAAACCAAGCACCCAGAGAGTCATTACAATCAATACTGCAATCATAAGAGAAAGCATCTGGTTCTTTCCGAGGCTACTACCAAATAGCCCCACTGAGTAAATAAAGCATCCCAGCAAGAAAACACCCACACTACCCGTGAAAAAAATATAAAGCGGTGCTTTCCAGAAAGAATATAAAAGCACGGGAAATAGACCATTTATAAAAACAGTTATGATAAAACAAACAAATGCGCCAAATAGGAATTTGCCCACAACTATGTCGGCATCAGAAATGGGAGAAGTGTAAAGAAGCTCCATAGTGCCTTTGTTCTTTTCTTCTACAATACTTCCCATGGAGAGAATCATCATCGAGATTATAATGGTCGACATGAAGCTAAAGAAGGTAATAACAGTTGCCTCTTCATAATTATTACTTCCATGAAAATTGGCGATCATGACAAGTAGAGCGTTTAATACCGCCGTGCCTCCCAGGATCAAAGCAGCCATATAAGTGTTAAAAAACAATTTACATTCTTTTAAAAAAATCCATTTTATGTTTTGCATAATCAATACTCCGAGATTAGATTCTATTGATAAAAAACTGCTCCAGGGTTAGATCTTCTTTTTTTAAGAGTTCTAACTGGAAGTCTTTTGTGTGAAGACCTAAAAGCAATTGCTGTCGATAAGAGTCTATATTTTTAGGTTTCACAGAGAAGAGATAATAGTCATTAGTCTCTTCAACCAGTTTCACTTCTGATTCAGTCGAAATATCTTCTAAAAAAGCCTGGCAGGCAAGTTTAGATGTGCTTCTTAAACCAATTTGTAAAACAGAAAGTTTTTGCATTTCTTCTTCGAGTTGAGCTCTAGAATAATCGTAAACTAATTTTCCTTCCTGTAAAAATAAAAATCTATCACAGACAAGGTAGACCTCAGAAAGTATATGACTGGAAATAATAACTGTATGCTCCGAAGCAAGGTTCTTGATTAGGTGACGGATTTCTACTATTTGCTTTGGATCAAGTCCACTAATTGGCTCATCCATTATTACAATTTTAGGAGTTCCTAATATAGCCTGTGCTATTCCAACACGCTTTCTAAATCCTAAAGAAAGATGCGAGATATAATTGTCTTTGACTTCGACGAGGTTCGTTCGCTGACAAACCCGTGCAATTTCTTCTGCTGAATTTGAAATCCCTTTTAGATGTGCGACAAACTCTAAGTATTCGCTAACGGTAAAATCTTCATAAAGAGGAGGAGTCTCCGGTAAATACCCGACTTTTCTTTTTATCTCTAAAGGATCCGAAAAGGAATTTAATTCATCAATCCAAACTTCCCCTTCATTGGGAATCAAAAACCCACTTAGAATTCGAATGGTAGTTGTCTTTCCTGAACCATTTAAACCTAAGAGTCCAACAACTTCGCCCTTATTGATTTGAAAATTCAAACCATTAATAGCAGCTTTTTCAGAGTAATACTTTGTAAGATTTTGAACTTTAATCATAGACTTAGTTGAAACATAACTCAAAAAGGCATTCTATCCTCAACAAAAATTTTATTCACCAGGAGTCTTACTTAAAAATATTTTCTTCACCCGGAAAGGTTCCCTCTTTTACTTCTCTGTGGTATGTGGATAATGCTTGTTTTGTGATCGAATGCAAATCAGCAAAGCGTTTTAAAAACTTTGGCTTAAAGTCTGCGGCTATTCCAAGTAAGTCGTTAATTACTAAGACCTGTCCACTGGTATGCCTTCCTGCCCCTATGCCGATAGTAGGAATTGAAATTGAATTCGTAATTTTTTCACCTAACGATTCAGGAAGCATTTCCAATACAATCGAAAAGGCTCCTGCTTTTTCTAAAGCAATTGCATCCTGTAAAATTTTCCCGGCAGTTTTTTCATCTTTACCCTGCACTTTATATCCTCCGAGAACTTGATAGCTCTGAGGTGTAAGACCTAGATGCCCCATCACGGGAACTCCCATTTCAGTCAATTGGCGAATGGTTTGCAGTGCAATCTCGGAGGCTCCTTCTAGCTTAACAGCGTCACAACCTGTTTCTTTAATCGCAAGTCCTCCAGCGGATACTCCTTGTTGGGCGGAAATTTGATAACTTAAAAAAGGGAGATCACAGATAATAAATTTGTTCGGAGCTCCGCGCTTAACGGCTTTAGTATGATAAATCATTTCTTCTAAAGTGACCGGCATAGTGCTGTTATGCCCTTGCACAACCATTCCAAGAGAATCACCTACTAAAATTGTATCCATATCCGTTTCCGAAATAATTTTAGCAAACGAAGCATCATAGCATGTCACGACAGAAATCTTTTCTTTCTTTTGAAATTTCTCTTTGTATAAATTGATTATGGTTTGCATCGCCACTCCTTCTATCAACCGAAACGAAACATCTCTTCCGATTGAAGTCTTTAGAACTACAAAATTCCTATCAATTAATAAAGTCTAGCAGAATGTATTTGAATAAAATCGAGCTTGATTGCTTTTCTAAAAAAAGAATTTTTTTATGATAACATCGATTATAAAAAAATCATCCTTTTATGTAATGGAAGGCATTGGTCGCGAATACATGAAGCGAAGGGTGAAATGAACACAGATAAAAAAACTATAAAATAACGATATGGATTCATACCAAATCATGAATATTGAAACATTATCGTATCTTTTATCGGTGCTCTCGGTGTCCATCGGTGGTAATCTTTATCTGATCTTTTCAAAATCGAAAGTAATTGCCAAAAAAGATTAAAATTAAAATTGTCAACAATAGAGGCTTTTATGATTACATTATTAGATTTACAAAAATTACTACCTGATTCTAAAATTTACAATACCGATTCTCCCGAATCTATCCAAATCGAATCAGTCGCTACACTCTACCAGGAGAAACCAAACTCTATTACATACATCAGCGAAAAATCCTACCAGAACGATGCCAAAAAAGCTAAGGCTAATGCCATTATAACGCTGCACGGATGGGAAACATTATTTACACAACCTGTATTAGCAGTAAACCATGTAGATCTAGCACTCATAGAAGTTCTAAATATTTTTTATCCCAAACCTGCTACAACAGGTAAACGGGGGCAATACGTTATTATCCACCCTTCCGCAAAGATAGGAGAAAACACAGACATCGGAAATTTTGTTTCCATAGGAGAAAATACTATCATCGGAAAAAATTGCAGGATTGCAGATGGAGTTAAAATTGCGCATAACGTTGTAATAGGGGATGATTCGTCTATTGGTTCTAATTGTGTATTATTCGATGATGTAAGAATTGGAAAAAGATTTATTTGTTATGGAAATACAACTCTAGGCGGGGATGGATTTCGTTATGTAGATGTTAAAAGTATCTTACACCGCGTTCCTCAAATCGGTGGAGTTTTAATCGGGGATGATGTTCGTGTTGGTTCTAATTCTTCTATTGATAGAGGCGGAATTGATGATACAATGATTGGAGATGGAACTAAAATCGACAATGATGTGCAGATAGCGCATAACGTCAAGATAGGCAAACATGTAATAGTCGCTGGTGCAACTGCTATTGCTGGAAGTGCGGTAGTAGAAGACTTCTGTAAGATCAGTGGGTCATGCGCTGTAGCCGATCATATCACTCTCCCTTCCGGAACAATGATAGCCGGCGGCTCAGGTCTAAGAAATACTCCTCCTAAAAAAGATCTCTACGCAGGTTGGGATTGGAATCTAACCTTCATCGAATTTCAAAAATTCCGTGCAAACGTTAAGCATATTCTCAACCTAAACAAACTCGTCAAAAAAGTAAAAGACATCGAAGAGAAACTCGGAATGAAAGAGTAATAAAGTCAATGAAAAATGATTTATCCACTCGCATCTGTTTTTTTAAGTTTAAAATAAACTTTCTTAATAGATAGCCGAGTTAGATTTTCAGGTAAGCCTGTTGTTAATCGGTTTAATCCATGGAGATAATCCATAAATAGCTCTGCTTCAATTTCATTTACATTTTCCTCTAAGTGCATTTGAAAACTGGCAGAGCTTGTATGACTTATACTAGGTGGAATAATACGATTATCCGCTAGAAGTATCATAGATGGAGAATTTCTATCTTCAGATGTCTTTACGTCAGAATAGTCTTTTTTGAGAGAAAGCTCTCCAACTGTATTTCCTGTCTTACTATTTTTTAACATAATTCTTAGAGTTCTAAATAAATCTCCAGTTGGAAAGGAATGCGGAATCCCATTTGTAATAACCGTTACAAGAATTGTATTTTTACTAATTCGCTCTATTTCTAGAAATAGGGAAGAGTTTAGTTTCTCTCTATCATGTCCGCCAAAAAAAGAATGAGTTTCGTTGCTATTAGCCGCTAAGTGGCAAGCCTGGCATTCTCCATACTTTGATAGATAGGATTCTTTAAACTCGGTAAAAGTATTTTGCATAGGAAGATTGGAATATTCAAAATGTCCTTCTGATCGAGCCGATTTCAATGTAGGAAAATTAAATTGATGACAGTTGGCACAAAATTCTGATTTACCAATCTTTAGTTCAACTTGATAATCATGGGTTAATTCTCTATTATCTGCTTGAGACTTTGGAATTTTACTTACTAGAATTTTTTTGTTTCTGACATGACAGACATTACAAGAAATTCCTTCCTCTTTTAAGATTCTATTTTCTAGTGAAAGTCCATTTGCATTTCGATCTAACAGAGGTGCATGGCAGTTAACGCACCATTCCTTTGGCTCTCTTTCATGACTCTCTTTATAAAGTTCATTAGTGAAGGCAACACGATGCCTGGAATTATACCAGTTTTCAAAGACTTTTTTATGACAGGATTTACAGGATTTGCTATCTTGTAAAATTTCTCCTGTTGATTTATCGCGAATAGAATCTTCTTCTACACTGTAAAACACTGGCTCAATTCCTTTTGTAAATCTAAAAATACTTTCCTCTCTGCAAGAAACAATTAGAAGTAGAGTTATCAAAATTGATTTTATCACTGGACTTCCATTTTTTAATTTGGTATTCTTCATTCAATAAACTTATCACTGCTCACAATTCAAATCTTTAGGCGATAGCTAATATAATGTCCCTTACTTAAAAAAAGATTTGAAAGTCTATTGACAAAAATAATTCTAATCTCCATGAAACAAAAAACTACACTTATCTTTTTACTTTTACTAATCATTCTATCACTTCCAAATTGCAAGAAATCCTGGAATGGAACTAAGTATGAAATTCCGCTCGCAGCCTACGTAGTATCAACTTCTGCGTTAAATGTTTACTCGGCTCCCGATCTTAGCGCAAAGGTCGTCAAAAGTCTGCCTTCCAATTCCGAGTTTAAAATTTTAGAGCATAAAATTGTAAATCCAGCCTTCGAAAAAATTAGGTGGTATAAAATTTCTTTAGAAAATGAAATCGCTTTTCTAAGTGAACAAGTAGAAGAAAAAAAAGAAATATCTAGTTTTCAGGAACTTTCAAAGCCAGAAGAAGCTTTTGTATTTGCCTCCTCTCTTCGAGTTCGAAAAAATCCAAGTCTCACTGGAGAGGTAATTACCTCTTTGCCGCGAAACACTAAGATAGAAATTTTAGCAAATGGAATTCAATCAGAAGAAATTGATGGCAAAAATGATAAATGGGTAAAAATAAAAACAAATGATGGAAAAATAGGATTTTGTTTTAGAGGATATTTGTTGTTTAGCTTAAATCCTGAATGGAAAGAAGAAGCTTATCCAGGCTATATAAAAATAAAAAATAGTAACGTTCTACAATTTCCAACAGGTGAAAAATTTAACGATAAAGAAAAAAGTGAAACTATTAATTTCCATTTTTCGGTAGCGGAAAATTTTATTTATCCCGTAAAGACAAAAGCAACAGTCAATGGAAAAACATTTTATTCCGTTGAGGAAAGTTTTAGCAATTGTGGTCAATTTGATTGCGAAGGAAACGGAATCGTTTACTTTTGGATTGCGGAAGAAGATGTAGATTACTTTAATTCGAGTATTTCAGAATATACATTCAAAGAATTTGGATTTGAAAATGAAGATTTATTTAAATATGTAGTTTCCAAAATTGGAAAAACCGTTGATGTAAGAAATATAAAAGTAGAGCCAGTTGGTGAAAATGCAGAAGGAACTTCTTTTTGGAAATTGTCTTTAGATTTAGATACACCCTATTATAAAAACGGGCAGGATGAATACCAGGGCATAGTTCAAAAAAGCAACGGACAATACTCAGAAGTTTACACAGAAAAAAATGGTTCTTATATTTCTATGCATGACTTTGATAAAGATGGAGTTTCCGAAATTCAAATTAGTTCCGGTGGAAGGATGAATAGCGATACAACCTTCTATGCAATCAAAAATAAAAGACTTGTAAAACTTTTAGAATTAGAAAGCGGCGAATATTATATAGACAATGGAAATTCTTATAATGCTAATTTCGAAATCAAAGATGATCGCATTCTTTTTTCAAAAACACAAAATGAAAAAACGAATAATATAGTTTATCTTTATCAAAACGGAAAGTTTGTAAAAGAAAAATAGAAATTTTACAAACTAAAAGCTTAAAACAAAACTGGTCTCCTCTTTTTTCAGGATGAATCTTTCGCTTAATTGGAACCAGTTATTGCAATTGTATTTGCACCTGAACCACCTGTAGAGCCACTTGCAATAGAAGTCAGGGTTCCATCTATTGCACTTACTCGGAGAACCTGGTAAAGATTCGAACCAAAATTTGAAACGACTAAAAAATTTTCAGAAGAATCAATTACCATATCCGAGACATTGTTTGTTGCAGTGAAATCGATTACGAATGTAAGCGCACCCGTTGCCTGATTGATATTATAAAGTCTGATGGTGGTTGATGATTGCCCGGCAACATATAAGTATTTTCCAGAAGGCGATATAACTAAATGTTCTGGTCCAAAAGGTAAAGCACTAGTAACCACTTCACCAGAGAGAACTCCCGTTGTAGAATTTAGATCGAATTTTCTGAACTTAGAAGCAGTTCGATCAGAGGAATATAAAAAATTACCATTTGGATGGATGACAAGTTGTTCCGGGGTTCCAGCTGCAGTTAGATTGTATTGAGAACTAACGGTTAAACTTCCCGTTGAAGAATTGATACTATAAACTCTGACGCACTCAGATCCAGTGGTTCCATCCATTACATAAGCAAAGTTAGCATATGGATGGACACGGATCCATCTACTCGTTAGTCCTGTTGCAACGCTGTTGACAAAGGTTAATACACCGGTAGTTTGATTCACAGTATACGAGGCAACAAAGCTCCCAGTAGTTCCTACTGAATAAACAAATTTTCCAGTTGGATCTACTGTAATGGACTCAGAATTATTTGCCTGAGCAACGAGCGATCGTGTAGAAAGGGTTCCAGTTGCTTGTATCGGTTGAGAACCAACGTCGCCTCCGTCAAAAGTAGCACTAAATAAAAATCTTCCTAATGGATCAGGAGATAAATCCCTACCTTTTCTTGCTCCGCCTAACGCACTATTTGCGCCAAGGCTAGTCAATGCGCCGGTTGCTACATTGATGGAAAATTGTGAGATATCATTACTTGTAAAATTCCCAAAATAAACAAATTTTGGTCCAGAAAAATCAACTTTAAAAGTAGTGGTACCCGTAACGGAACTTAAAGCGTTAGATGCTGTAATGGTATAGGTGCTGAGGCTTGTGCCAACAATTGGCGTGCCGGAAATTACACAGGTAGATTGGTTTAAACTGAGACCAGTGGGAAGTGCTGGACTTGAAATACAAGTAGTAGGTGTCCCTCCAACAATCACAGGTGTAATGTCAGCAATTGTAGTACTTTGTTTAAAATACGAGATGCCAGTTGGATAAGTCAGTGAAGTGAGCGATGTCTGGGGAGTGGAAGTGATTGAGTTATTTAGTTTAGAGGAAGAGCGAAAACCGCAAAAGTCTGACTTGTCGCCTATCAGAGTTCTTACAATTGCGGACTTTTCAAAGCTTTTCGATGAAGTGTCACAGAGACCTTCTAGTTCTGGAGGCTTACAATTATTATTCCAAATGGAGATAATGGCCAGAATTATAAAATATTTTAAAGCATGAATTCTGTATCCGGCGACTAACGCAAAAATAGAATGAAACATTTTACCCTCATTAATATATACTAGAAAAAAGTTAACGGGGATTGTCATTTTTTTTTCTGTTAGAGTTAAAAAAAGAGGTGTTTCGTCATAATGAAATTGGCTTAAAAAAAAATAGCGCTTGGTAGAAGCAAATGCAGCATTTTCGATTTGCAAAATGTGTAATTTATTTTGACACTTAATATCATTTATCCGATGGTAATATGAAATTTTATTGATTGCAATAGAATTATAAACTCTAGTTAATTGTCTACCATGAGAACTTTTAAATACATTGCATTCGGCATATTTATTCTTTATTCAATTTCCATTTTTCCGGAAACAATTCTCTTAATAGGAAAAGAAACTATTAAAGGAAAAGTAAAAAATCAAAATGCAAATTCTGTAGAAGTTGACGTGGAAGATAAGATTGTTAAAATTTCTAAAGAAAGAATTTTGAAAATAGTTTATCGTGATTTAACAAAAGAAGAAGAAAAAAAAATTCGCGAAGAAGAAGAAAGAAAATTAGCCGAACGACAGAAAAAAAGTCTTCCCCAAAAAGAAGAATCTTCTTCTCAAAAAGAGGAAATCAAGTCTACCGGAAGTGAAGGGACAGAAGACTTAGATAAAAAGAAGAAAATGGATACAATACATAATAGACCAACACGTTTAGGGGTTACTGCTCGTTCTTCTCTACTACCGGGTTGGGGTCAGTATATCGAAAAAAGATTCTTTGCAGCCGGTAGTTTCGCATTTTTAATTATAGGAGGAAGTATTGTTTTATACAACGAAAATAAGCACTATCGAAATTCCTTAAACGATTACAATACAATGTCAAATCCCCCACTAACATCACAATTTTTTCTTTCAGCTTTAGGAGGCAAATTTTCATTCAATGAGTATAGCATCTTACTTCTAAACAATCAAAAACAAGCTGTCGTTAAAAATTACCAGGATACAGTCAAAATAAGTTATGCATTAGCCGCTGTTTATATTCTAAATATTATTGATGTATTTCTATTTTATAACTCTGATGCATTTACTGAAAATAAGGAGAGGGGATTTTTATTAGATTACCAAACCCAGGCTCTTTCAAGGGAAATACCGATTATCCCCAAATATACAGTGGACGGAATTTATAACTTCGGATACCAGTGGAAATTTTAGTTTGTCTTTCGAATAATCTGCATTCAACTTCTACTATAATTCTCTCTTAAAAATTAAAAGCATAGATACCACTTTTCGTAAATATACCAAATGACAAAAGGAATTTCCCACAAGACTTATAAATTTAACAGAGAATTCTTTGCATCAAAAATTACCAAACTTAAAGTTATTGGATACCATGCATTATCCGTTAAATATAAATTAGCCCAGCGGTGTTTTACAACTTACTTTTAATAGACAATTTCCTAACCATAAGTGATTTTCAATCCCCCAAAATATGATCGATAAAATTTGGATAGGAGAAGTTAAAAAATCTAAGCCAATGGAAATAGGATAAAAAACAGGATAAAAAGACCAAACACTTTTATCAATTTTTTCATCTAAAGCTCGATTATTAAAAACAAAAATGAGTCCCGGTTTTATTTTAGTATTTTTGAAATTTAGCTTAAATACTTTGCTTAGATGTTTAGGCTCAATAAGCTCATTTTCAATAGTCAGTAAACCAATAAAGTAACCATTTTCCAATTCAGGCATTTCTCTAAAAATAAGTTTTTCTTTTTTACTATCAGGAATTTTATAAAAATCATCCATGGTTACCCATTTTGGTTTTCCATTTACGGCTACTACTTTGTAACCGTGTGAACTTCTATACATTTGTAAAATTTTTTTTGAATCAAAAATTAACCAGATTTCATCAATTCCATTTATAGAATAAATCGATTCAATTTTTTGGTTTTTTAAAAATCCTCTTATTTGATTTTTACACTTAATAAAACTACTATTTTGACAGAATTGATCAGCTGGAGAAAAAGGATTATAGTATATGCTAAAATTTTTTTTCAAATCAATTGCGATATTTAATTCTTTTAACCAAATTTTATTTTCTAACTCTTCCACTTCCTCAAAAGAAACATTTTCTAAATTTTCCAAATCTGAATTACATTTATAAAGCGTATTTTTTTCATTTAATTCTAATTGAAAGTATTGTTCCACTAAATCCTTAGCTATACAATTTTGATTTTCTCTAACTTCTTTATTTTGATAATCTCCGATTAAATATACATTTGAAAACCAATTGATTTGGAAATTAGTTTTATTTTGAAAAATAGATTTAATTTTATAAGGAGAACTTTGAAAAGTATTTCTATTTGATTTTTTATGAGTTCTGTATTCATTATCTTTGGAGTATAACGCAATAGTAAAACAATTTTGAAATGAAAAAGTTAATAATAAAAATACAATTAATTTAAATTTATACGCGGATATTTTGAAATTTTCAAGAGCTATTAAAATTTGCATATATAGTTTCTACATAACTTTGATTTTATACGCTCTAAAACCTTAAACCTATAATTTTTACATTTATCAGTTTGAATTAAACGATGCAATGGAAATTTTATTCTATAATTCTTAATGTTATCGAAGCAGGGACTATTCATAAAATCAACTCCAAATTTATTACAAAAAAAGTTGTTTTTCTTTTTTCAAAATTGATTTTTTTATTGTAGTAATGTTTTTTATGGATTATCCTGAATTTCACTTTGTGTATTTTGAAATGTGTATTTTTTAAAAATAGTTTCAGCTCGTTGGTCATCAATTGAAATGATCTTATCTCCTTTTTTAAGTCCTGGTAATTCACCGGAACTCCCTTTCCTAAAATCAAAAATGGTCGGATTACTCGAATAATCCGCTGGATCAAACATAAGACTGAATGTAATAATTTTTCTTATAAAAAGATGTTTTGAACTAAACGGGGGGAATCAAGGAAATTAGGATTAGTAATACAAGCTTTCGAGTTAAATTAACGATCATTGTAATTTGCCGCTCACATAATTACAAATCGTCTTTCTAGTAAATTGCATTCAACTTCTCCCATTCTAATTCCACAAATTAAAAGCTTGAAGCAAAATTGGACTTTCGTTTCTTTCATAATGAAATGTTATGAATTGAACGTTGTAAAAATCGTATGCTTGCCTTCGCATAGGTTAATACCGTGTTGCCTTCCCCGTTGTATGTAATGGAGGTTGGTATGGGCGTTCGGCGAATCAGGTGGATAAGTGATATTATTCTTATTATATGCCATTAGCCGTTATTTTTAATTTGAGGTAATCCAAGTTGGTAGCATTTGTTCGGTAGATTCGATACATTCTTTATATTCATTCTGAAATATATATAGATAAAGCGGATAGTCCTGAACACTCCAATTCTTTTTTGTAGCATTAACTCTATAAATTAAAACTAGTTTACATCTTTCTTTGTCTCTCTTTGGATTATAATCTTTATCAACCACTTGACAATTTATAAGAAAAAACAGAGCTAGTATACATTTAAAGAATAATTTCAATTCGGTATATTTTTATTCATTTTTAATATTGACTGTAAGAATAAAACTCATAGTGGAAGTTGGAATCTTCCTGCTAGAATTCCTTCGACAGAAATATCTTCGTCTAACTTTTCCCAACGCAGCGCGAAGTTACCACGTAGCTTTACTTCCTTTAATTCTTCATCCGTAGCTTTTTTTAATAATTTAAAACGATTAGCAGGAAAAGCAATAACTCTTCCATCGTGTAATTCAATAAAAACCATTCTCTTTTCTACCCAGGTTCTTATTGCTATCGCTTCCGCAGTTTGTTTATTCTCGACCATGGTACTCATAATATTCCTTCTTAAGTAAGTCTAAATTATCATAAATAATTCTTTCAATTTCATTTAGATCGCTTCCTTTTATTCCCTTGTTCTTCGCTAGCATAACAGGCGTTAGCCAAAACTTACAATCCCCATCTGGACTCTCTATATGAACATGTCCGGGTTCATTTCCTTCATCAGAGAAAAAATAAAATCGAAATTGTCCTTTTCTTAAAACTGTTGGCATAATACTTTATTTATCACAGTAAACCTAATCTAATAAATGTCGTAATCCGAATGAAAGTCAAACAAATTTTTATTCTCAATGTACTTTTTTCTCAACCTTAGAGTTAAAAAAATCTCATATTTCTTGAATAGATATAGACTAATAATAAATCTCAATGTAGTTTTTTCGATATTACCGGCAAATGAGATGTAACCGTTTCGAATTCTTTTTGTCCACCTGTTACGGTTGGAAATTTATATAGAGTTAAAACTTTGCCGGAATGTATCCAACATTGTCTAGAAAAGATAATACTTATTAACCGCTACCTCTTTGCAATCTAACCTTTTCAAAATCCCCTATTCTTACCCTGATTAAAGTTTTTGGCAATGGCCACCATTCAGAACGATTATCGCATGTTTTCCTGTCTTGCTCTTGCAATAGGCAGTTAAGAATCATTGTATTTAGGCTATACGATGGAATTCTACTCACATCACCATTATAGTTATTAAATACAATAATGAAAGCCAATTCACAAGAAGGAGAACGTATTCTATTCGGCTCTGCATAACAAGCAGCACGCCCATCACCGCAATACATACAAAGAGATATTAAAAAAATTAGAAAATAAATAAATTTATTCATATTAAAAACTCCAAAAATTACAAGACCCAGTTTTAGCACATACTTTCGGAAGCCTAAATCTCTCAGGTCTAACACTGAATTGCCCTGGACGTGTATTCCCAGCTATAATAGTTACAGCAGCAATATAAGGATTTCCAAGTGTAAATAAATAAGAATCAAGAACTGTAACTCCAATATCGCTTTTCTTTCTAATAATCTACATCCAACTTCTCCCATAATTCTATCTTATTCTAATCCTACAAAGTTAAAAGCTTAACGCAAAATTGGACTTTCGTTTTTTTATAAAGAGATGTTATGAATTGAACGTTGTAAAATTTTATTTGATTCTGATTTATTTAATGCAACCCTATATTTGAATATTTAACATTACCGACTAAAACAAAGCAATCGTTTACTGATGTTGTAATTAATACACTATGAACAAAGACTCTTCTATGATAAACAGTTATATTTTCTAATTTATTAATTTCATTTTGATAATTAAAGAATATAAGTTGTAAATAGTTTTCTTTTTCTTTCCATCTTACAAAGTTTACGCAAGCCTGAATTTTTTTATACTTAATTCCATTGAGTTCATAACTGGAATCTCGGTAAGAATCTGTTATCCCCAAGCTGTTCAACCTGAAGAAATTAAATTCCTCATAAATGCAATAGAAAATATTATCGCAGTCCTCCTCGACCATTAAGAACTTATCCTTCTTTGAATCAGGGTTCAATTCTTCAAAATTCATTTGCTTTGATTTAACTAAAAATTCATAATCAATGGAACAATTTATTAATAAAAAAGTAACAATACTAGCACTGAGTAATTTCATTAAATCAAATCTTTTAGTGAAAGTATTTTTATGTCAGGGATATTTTTAAGTCTTTCATCGTTGGTTATAAAACAGTCACACTTTGACTCAATCGCTGTGCTAATTTGAATTGAGTCAATACCTTTCAGAAATTTATGGTAAGCTCTTAGTTCCGCAGCTTTAAATGCGATATTTTAATTTGTCTGGAGTAATACGACAATACTTTCCAAAGATAATTTTCTCTCTAGTGAATTAAACACACTAAGTCTTTACTTGTCATTAAGCTTTTCTTCCTTTTCATTATCGCACTGAGCCAGTAAGGTTCAAGTGCCTAACATTCTTAGTCGCCCTGCTAGTCCTGTTGGCGTGAACAGCAATGTCAGTTCGAGAAGCAGCTTCCAAACTTGCGCTAGTCGAGAACTACTAGTGGATAATGCCTGTTTTTCTTGCTGTTCTCGACTTAAGCCTGTATCGAGCGGAGTCGAGATGCTCGAACTGACAATTTCGTTATAACGCGATTTATTCGTATTAGCCATCAAAAACTCCTACTGCATTTGGTTTCACAGGTTTT
>Ga0075163_10000269_pt1 | contig 65168 bp, 50 predicted proteins | sample JI1023141ADNA_FD_71478 | JGI IMG/M metagenome (GOLD analysis project Ga0075163, IMG submission 71478) | Wastewater effluent complex algal communities from Wisconsin, to seasonally profile nutrient transformation and Carbon sequestration -... | ecosystem: Engineered > WWTP > Effluent > Algae... | reverse complement strand
TGCAATTGATATTTGGCTGCAAACCCTGTAAAGCCATCAGCACGGCTCATAAACTCATAACCAAAGCCTGCTCGCCAAGAAGGAGCATATTGTGAAGCCTCTGAAATAGTTTTTAAGTTAAGTTTTTGTGCTTCTTGACCACGAATTAAAATAGCAAATGTATTATTAAAACCTAAGGGTTTGCTTAAGGTAGCATTAAACTTTGTTTCATAAGTTTTTTTTACTGACTCATAAACTTTTTGAGGGTTTGTTTCAGGGGGTTGTTGTAATATTGCCATTAAAGCTGTGCCTGTATATTCAGGATAAATATCAATTTGTCCTGCTACTAAAGCTTGATGACAAACTATTGTCCCACCTAAATTAAATTTTCTAGTTACACTTTGCCCTGTAACATGTTCAATATGTTGGGCAAGTAGTTCAGCTAAAATAATAGACTCTGTAAAATTCTTTGAACCAATAACAATACCTGTTTTAGACCTATTACAAGCTGGAATAGGAATCAGCAATACTATAAGTAAAATAAATAAAATAAGTTTTTGCCACATATAAACTATAACCTTTAATTGATAAACAATAGAGATTTGAAGTATTTTAAGTTATTGATTAGAAATATAAAATCTGATTTTTCAACTCTTTAAAACCACATAGACACTTTATAGAGGCTTTTGATAATAGGTCAGCTAAGATTTGTCTTATTTAGCATATTAATAAAAAAAGGCCAGTTTGGTTATTGTTGGCCGGTTTTAGTTAGATTAATTGTTTTTTTTACCTTTTAGACTTTTCTAGATTCTTTAACTACTTTAACTTTTAATTACTTTTGTGGTTTGTCCCATTCTTTACGCAGTTGCGAGATAGTATCAGTTACTTTTTTCAAGCTCTCTAAGTTTTCCTGAAGTTGTTTTAACATTGCATCTCGTTTTGTATATTGCATTCCATTAGATTCTAACCATTGAGTTGCTTGCTCAACTTGCTCCGGCTTAAGTGCAAGTATTTGATAACAATAGTCTAAATGTTCCATTAACATTTTACATTCTTGTTTGATTATATTGGCATTAGGAAAGTTTGATAGTGAATCTGTAGGTGTAAGTCTAGGTAGATGTTGAAACTCACTAGAGCCATATAACTTATTAGCAATTGAGGCGCTACCTAAATACTTAGTACGTTTATGACTTTTTTCTACAACTTCATCAGGATCATAAACTGCTAATGGTTTTACGGCTTGAGTTATTCTACTTACTGAAACATCATTGGTCAGGCTATCTCCATAAAATCTGCCAAGAATCATTGTAATATTGTCTTGCCCACCACGTTCTTTTGCAAGTTGAATCATACGCCAGCAGGCGTTTTCTGGGCTTAAAGAGCTAGCAATTTGTAGTATTTCTTCTGCACGAACTAAGTTAGATAAACCATCTGTACATAATATTAAAATATCATTACGTTGTAGCTGAAACATACTAACAGCTACTTTTACAGCTTCTTTATTACCAATTGACTGTAAAATTACATTTCGACGAGGATGTTTTATAGCTTGTTCTGGTTTTAAGATGCCTCTTATAACTAGCTGAGCAACAAATGATTGATCTGTTGTTACTTGTTTAATGTTATTTTTACGAAGAAGATAAGCTCGACTATCACCTACTTCAGCAATATATACTTGATTGCTTTCAATAAGCGCTGCAACAACAGTAGCAGACATATTTTTTAATAAAGCACTGTTTTGTCTTTCATTAAAAACTAAGTGGTTTGCTTCTTCTACAGCAGCAACTAAGCGATCATAAGGAGAAATGGTTTTTGGGAGTCTAAGCAAGGCATCTTTAATTGCTAAAACTGTTAGATCACTAGCAACCTCACCTCCATTAGAACCACCAACCCCATCTGAAACTACAAGCAATATGGAATTTTCACCTAATCTATGGCTAACATGAAAAGTATCTGGCAAGGTACGGCCTAAAACCAAATCTGCCATAATAAATGCATCTTCATTGTTATCTCTTACTAACCCCACATCTGTACAACCTGCGACGTTAGAAAACACTAAATCCTTATCCATATTGTCTCCTCCCACTTAGCCCCTACAATTTATTGTCTTGGTAAAATTCATCATATTATTCACATTCTACAGAGTTTAGTCACTAAAAATTTTATTAATTTTTTCTTGGGGGCAATGCTAAGTTTTTTTCTTTTTATAAAGACGCTTAAAACGACAAAATGCATACTAGAAACTTAAATTATGTTAAATAATTATTTATATAATTACATATTTACAGCTATATGATTTAAAAAATTTTGATTTGCCAAGATTATCTTGACAAAAATATATTTGGAATTAGAATAATTCTAAATATATTTAATAAACTATAGGAGGTTGCTATGAAAGTCAGACCCCAAAATGAAAGAGGAAAAACTAGCACTAATTGGTTAGATAGTTATCATAGCTTTTCCTTTAATCATTACTATGACCCTAAACATATACATTTTCGCAATCTTAGGGTTATCAATGAAGATTATGTAGAGGCAGGAGCGGGTTTTGCTCCTCATTCTCATGAAAACATGGAGATCATTACCTATATTTTATCTGGAAGTCTTGAGCACAAAGACAGCTTAGGTAATGGTTCTATTATTAGTTCTGGTGAAATTCAGCGTATGAGTGCTGGTACAGGGATTAGTCATAGTGAGTATAATGCTTCAAAAAGCGAAAAAGTACATCTTTTGCAAATATGGATTATCCCAGAGAAAAAAGGTCTTAAACCAGGATATGAGCAAAAATCTATTCCTTTAATATCAAATCAATGGCAATTAATTGCTGCTAGAGAACCTGAAGGTAATGCAGTAACTATACATCAAGATGTAAAACTTTTTTTAGCTAAATTAACTGTAGATAAACCGCTAGAATATCAAATTCTCCCAAACAGGCATGTTTGGGTGCAAGTTGCTCGTGGAGATATTCTAATCAATGATATTTTAGTCCAAGCAGGTGATGGTGTGGCTATTAGTGAAGAAAAGTCACTAAACTTTTTAGCTAAACAAGATGCAGAAATTTTATTATTTGATTTAGCATAATATTTAATTTTTAAGGAGAAAAAATGAAACCAAATATAGGACTAACTATTGAAGAACGTGCTGGTGTGGTAGATATTCTTCATCTTTTACTTGCTGATGAATATGTGCTTTACACTAAAACTAGAAATTATCATTGGAATGTTACAGGCAGTCATTTTAATGATTTACATAAGTTCTTTGAGTCACAATATGAAGAGCTAGACGATATTATTGATGAAGTAGCAGAAAGAGTAAGAGCTTTAGGAAGTAAGACTATGGCCACATTACGAGAGTTTTCAGAAAAAACTCGCTTAAGTGAACGTCCTAGTGAATATCCTAATTCACAAACTATGCTAGCTAATTTACTAGCAGATCATGAGTTAATAGTTACTAATTTACGTAAAGACTTACAAATGTGTAATGATTTTAACGATGTAGGGACAGGGGATTTTCTTACAGGATTAATGGAGCAACATGAAAAAATGGCTTGGATGCTTAGAGCCTTTTTGGAAGAATAAATAAAAGATTAAAAGCTCTCAAAAGCAAAACCTAAAAACCTAACCCATTGCCTAGATCTTTTATATTAAAGAATCTAGGCAATGGGGTTCTGCTTCTAGAAAAAACTAATTTATTTGGAATTTATTTGCTGAACAAGATCGTTAAGTAACTTATCTAGTCCTATAACTAAGTTTTCATAAGGTTGTTGTAAATGTTCTTGTGTTATAAGAATCTTAGTTGTTGTTGTAAGAAGACCTGCTATTTGATTAAGTATATCCAAAAGACCAAAAACTTTATTTACCTCTATCTTAACTTCTACTTTGGTTGGGGAATGTGGGTGAAAATTTACTATAACACTATGTAAAATACCCTGATATTTAGAGTTAAGTGGGTTAAAAACAAATTTTTGACGGAAAGAATGCCTATCTTTAGGTTTTATACTATACCTACATTCACAACTTTCTAGACCAAATCCTAATGATTGAAAATTATCAAGTATAGCTTTTTCCACTGGTAGAGGAGCAATTTGAAGAGGGTCTGCATCTTTTAGATCAAATACTGTACCTGCAATATCTATTTTTGTTTGTAGTCCAACAGGCCAATTTACTATTGGAGTATCTAAAGGTAAAGTTACAGCAAAAGGAAAAGAATAATTTTGGTTTGGTTCTATAAAAAATGGTTGTCCAAGCTTATAACTAGCTAATGTAGTGGAAACGTGATGAATTTGGTTTTTCCCTTTCCTTATATAGTAAGTAATAATATTAATATAAATACCTTTGACTTCTTGTTTAATCTCTTTTCCAATTATATTTATTTGTCCACGTATTTCTTCTCCTGGATAATAAATATTACGTTCTAAAATAGTATCAATTTTTGCTGAACCTATCCCAAATGTTGATAGGAGCTGTCTAAACATACGCTATCCTTTGTCTTAATTAATTTATATGGAGTTGTATTAATAGATTAAAAATAGCTATATTAGCATATTTACTATTTTGGCAAAGTATTTTATCTAAGCCCCATATTAATAGCATCTGAGAGCGCTTTTGCCCAATAATCAGTTGGCTGATGCAGATCTTGCCCACTAGTTTGAATATGCACTTTACGCTCATCCATATCAAAAGCCTCAGTAAAAATCCCTTTTAAGCCGCGTCCTCTCCTATCAACTTCCAAAATAACTTGCATTTGTTCTGGAGTGTCTACCCAAAAAACTACTTCTACTTCATCCACTCTACCTTGGTAACTAGAGCCATAATTAGGCTTAAATTCAAACTCTTGTACAAAAGGATAATTACGAGCTAAACGACGAGAATATTCACAGTCAGCTTTACGAAATTGAAACCCTAACATTTGCATCCCATTAAAAATACTTTGCATTAGAGGTAGTGGCTTTACCTCAATAGAGTCTTTATCACTAGGATCAATTGCCATTTTAATATCTAACCCTGTCTGAAGGTAAACAGGATGATTGTACATAGTTAAAGGAGTGTCATAGGGGAGCCAAAGTGAAAAAGGAAAAGAGCGGGTTTCATTGGGTTGTATTGAAAAACTAGAAGCAATTTTAGTGGTAGTTAAATTGTGATTTATACGATGTGTAGAATCATTTACTTCTTTTAAGTACCGTGTTACCAAATTAATATAAATATCATCAATAGTTTGAGTTAAGTCGCCTCCTACTACATGAGTTACTCCCCGAATCTCTTCTCCAGGAAAAAAACTTGAGCGTTCTAAATGGGTATCAACCTTAGCTGACCCAACCCCAAAAGTAGCAAGTAATTTCTTAAACATAAACCTCTCCTTTAGCACTATAAATACTATAATTTTAATTAAATGATAAGTTGCTTTGTATTGGTTACTTGCTAATAAGCAGGCTTAGAAGGTTGACCAATAAAAGCAAAAACATAGAAAATGAGATTTTACTGTTTAACTAAAATTTTTTCTAGGAGTTATGTTTATGTCTGATAGCCTGTTGACTCGTAATGTGCAAAAACGTCCTGACAAAGTAAAATTTTCTGGACGAATACTTTTTTTAACTGAAAACCCAGAATTAATTAAACGCCAATTAAATGGTGAGGATTTAGTTTGGGATGAGTCTATGAAACTACGCGATAACATTAGCACGGACGAGATCACCCCGGCTTATATTTGTTATTATTTTGATGATACTTTAGGGGAATTTCCTTATTTAGGACTAAAAGCAGGAGAAGAATTTCCTTTAGTTCGTGGGAGTGTAAAAAAAGGTAATTTTGTTGCCTCTGTATCTGGAAAACGTCGTGGTAAAGGCTCTAGCAGGGAACAATCTCCTTATGCTGAAATGTGTGCTGGTATTCAAGTAGTAATTACTGAAAATATTGAACGTATCTATAACCAAAATTGTCAAAACCTAGGACTACTAACTTCAACAAACTTTACCTTACTTGAAAAGCTTAAAAGTGGCGAAGAAATTCCTCTTAGTGAATTTACTGCTGGAACAGATGAGATTACCAGGCAAATTATTGAATATGGGGGGCTATTTAACTTTAATTTAGCTCGCTTACAAGGTAAGGCTAGCGTGCCAGAAATTACAACAGAAAAACGTCCAATGACCTTAGCTGAAAAGATTTTTGCTCGTCATTATGTTGTAGATTTAGCAACAGATAAAATTGGTGTTACCGCAGTAAAACCAGGGGATTCAGGCTTTGTTCAAACAGATATTAGATTTTCCCATGAATATGTTACTCCTATGTCAGCAATTTTCTTCCAAAAATATGTAGGTGAAAATGAAAAAGTAAAAGACCCGCAATCCATCTATTTTTTCCGAGATCATTTAACTTTTCTAGACGATGTTATGTCTAGTGAACGTAAAGCTATGGGGCTTTTGGATGTTGCTACTCAGCTAAAAATAAAACAGGAAGATTTTGCTAAAGAGCAGGGAATTACTTTACATGGTGAACTAACTGATCGCAAAGGCTCTGAAGCAATTTGTCATAGCAAAATTTTACAATCCTATGCTTTACCTGGACAATTAATTATTGGGTCAGACTCTCATACTCCACATTCAGGGGCAATTGGCTGCGTTGCCTTTGGAGTTGGCACTACAGACATTTTTAACTCTTGGATTACTAAAGATGTTAGGGTAAAAGTCCCTGAATCAATGAGGGTAATTGTTAATGGACGTAAGCCTGACAATATTACTGCTAAAGATTTTATGTTGGCAATCTTACGTGAACCCTATGTTAAAAATGGTGAAGCAATTGGTAAAATTGTTGAATATTGTGGCGAGGCAGTAGAGGCTTTAACTATTGATGAACGTGCAACAATGACTAATATGGCAGCAGAAGTAGGTGCTTTTACAGGAATAGTTGCTCCAGATCAAAAAGCAATTGAATATTTAGTTTCTCAAAGAGGTATAACTTATGAGGCAGCAGCAAAATATTGTGAAGGACTTTATTCTGATAAAGATGCAGAATATGTTTACACAATTGAAATAGATGCTAGCAGCCTACGCCCAATGATTGCACTACCAGGCGATCCAGGTAATGGTATTTTTATTGATGAACTAGGCAAAGAAGTTAAAGTAGACATTGCTTATGGTGGTTCTTGTACTGGTGGTAAAGCTGAAGATATGGATATGTATGCTAAGGTCTTCAAAGATGCTTTAGAGATGGGGCAAAAAGTCCATAAGGATGTACATTGCTTTATTCAATTTGGTTCACAAGAAGTAAGGGAATATTGTTTATCAAAAGGCTATATAGATATTTTTGAGCGTGTTGGCGCTCATATGATTGAGCCTAGTTGTGGTGCTTGTATTAATGCTGGGCCAGGGATTAGCACCTTAAAAGAGCAAATTACAATTAGTGCTATTAACCGTAATTTTCCTGGGCGTAGTGGGCCAGGACATATGTATTTAGCTAGTCCTTATACTGTTGCTGCATCAGCAATTGCTGGAAAAATTGTTGAGTATGAAGCATTAGAATTGGCTACAAAATAGCAAAACTATGGGGCAGACATGCATATCTGCCCTTTTTATTCTTGTCAAATGGCAAACACCTAGGATTACTATCTAGAGTGTCTACCTTTTTTATAATGCTTCATACTAGGTTTATTTATTCTGGAACTTGGTAACTAGCAGCAGTTGTAGGAGTTTCCCAAGCACGAACTTTATAGACCATACGATGTTGGTTATTAATTTGTACTCCTACTTCTTCTAATACAAAACGAGCAATATTTTCTGAGGAAGGGTTACAAGCTTCATCAAATGGAGGGATCTCATTTAACACTTTATGATCTATTCTCTCCATTACATTTTTAGTAGCAACTTTTAGTTGCTTAAAATCAATCAATAACCCTGCTTCATCAAGCTTGTTTCCTCGTACATAAACTTCTACTTTCCAGTTATGGCCATGGAGGTTTTCACATTTTCCGCAATAATTACGCAAGGCGTGTGCTGATGAGAACTCAGTCTCAATCATTACTTCATACATAAAACATTCCTCTAAAACTAGGTGAAATTATAGGTGATTAATAGCTAAAATGCAGGATAATAGTTTTATTTCTACAAGTCTACTGTTGTCAGAAGGTAAGTTGACGATATATAGTTGAACAATTAGACGGAAATTTGTTGAAACTACAAAAAATAGTTGAGCGTATAAGCCAACAACCGATTCAATAAAAACAACCTATTTTACAGATAAAATAAATATATTTGTTAGCTTGCTAACATTTTAGGAGAACAGATAATGTCTTGGCATAAGCAAATAGTAAGTTTTGGAATGTTAACTTTAATGCTTGGTAATTTTACTGCTGTTACTAGAGCGCAGGGACCGGTAGAGGGTACAGGGATAGTTAATCTTTCCCAAGATAATAATCAAACTTCTAGTCAATCCTCTAGTCAACTAACAAAACTCCCACCTCCAAAAGTTGATCTTCCTACTTTACGTACAGGTGTTGATCCTAATAAAGTAATGAAACTTTCTTTACAAGAAGCTGTGACAATGGCTCTAGAACGTAATTTAGGCATCAAGAATGAACAAGAGAATATAAAGCTTGCCCAATTTGACTTAGAAGGTGCTCAAGGAGTTTATGATCCAATTGTTGGATTAGGGACATTCTTTTCCCGCAATAATATTCCATCTGCTAACCCCTTTAATGTTGGTACAGGTTCTAACGCAGTTACTTTTCAATCTTTTGGCGTTAATCTTAATGCTTCTAAACAATTTACTAATGGTTCTAGTGGGGAAGCTACATTTGATGTTAGCCGTTCTACTACTAATAGTAATTCTTCAGGGTTAAGCCCTAAATTTGAACCCAAATTTGAAATAAAATTTCGCCAACCTATAATGAAGAATTACAAAGTTAACCAAAATACTCGTAATACCCAAGCACTAAAGAAAAAACTAGATCTAGCTGATCTAGCTTTTAGACAAAAATTAGTAGATTTAATTGCTCGTGTTCAATCTGCTTATTATGACTTAGGTTTTGCTATTAAAAATATTGATATTCAACGAGAAGCAGTAGAATTAGCTGCTGTTCAACTACGTAATAATGAAATACAGGTAAAAGCCGGTACTGCTGCCCCAATAGATATTGTTTCTGCACAAGCAGAACTTGAACGCCGTAAAGATGCAGCAATCTCTGCTCTAGTTCCAATTACCCAAGCTGAAAATACCTTAAAACTTCTTTTATTAGATGATCCCATTAGTGACTTAATGAATTATCAAATTATTCCTACAGATTCTATAGATGTTTCAACAAATCAAATAGATCTTAATACTGCAATTAGTATTGCTATGGATCATAGAGCAGAGATTAAACAACTAGAAATACAAGGTGAAGTAAATAAAGTTGATATAGAGTTTTTTAAGAATCAACTTAAACCACAAGTGGATTTAACTGCTAGTTTTTCTTTACAAGGTTTAGCTGGTCAACCTGGTACTTCACCAGCAGGATTTCCTACCTTAAATGGTGGAATATTTGATGGTGCTTTAGGACAATCAGTAATCAATCTTTTTAGGTTCCGTACTTATCAAGGAGGTGTTACTATTACCCTACCTTATAAAAATCGTACTGCTCAAGCTAATTTAGCTAAAACAGAAGTAGTTAGCAGACAGTTAGATAACCAAAAACGTCAAATGGTCTTATCAATTGTTACAGATGTTCGTAATGCACTACAGTTTGTTGAATCCTCTTTCCAACGTGTTGAAGCCGCACGTGCTTCTGTAAAAGCAGCAGAAGAACAACTTAGAGGTGAAGAACAAAAATTTGCTGCTGGTCTTTCTACTACTTTCTTTGTTTTACAGCGTCAAAATGAGCTTTCTAGTGCAAGAGGTAGTGAACTAAAAGCAAAGACTGATTACAACAAGGCAAAAGCTGATCTTCAAAGAGTAATGGCTAATAATCTCCCTTAATTGGTTAATTAGGCTTGTTGTAAAAATGAGGGCTAAGTTAAACTTAGCCCTCATTTTTGTTTCTACTAAACCATGTCAATATCTGTGACAATTATTACTTATAATGAAGAAGCTAATATTTCTGCTGCCTTAGAATCTGTAAAATGGGCATCAGAAATTATTGTTGTTGATTCTGGAAGTACTGATAATACAACCACTTTAGCCCATAAATTTACTAAAAATGTCATTACCAATCCTTGGCCAGGCTATGCTCTTCAAAAACAGTTTGCTACTGAACAAGCCACTAATGATTGGATATTAAGTATTGATGCAGATGAACAAGTCACCCCTTCCTTAGCTAAGGAAATACAAAAAGTTATTAATGATCCAAATAATCAATATGATGGCTTTTATATAAGCCGTCAAAATTACTATCTTAAGAAGGCTATTTATCATTCTGGTTGGGCACCAGACTATCAACTAAGACTTTACCGACGTACAAAAGGCCATTGGAAAGGCAACTTTGTACATGAATCAGTTACTTTAGATGGTAAAGCGGGTAAACTCCAAGCAAAACTAGATCACTATTCAATTCAATCTTTATCTGCTCATCATGAGCGCTTAAATCGCTATACAACTTTAGCTGCAAATGAATTATCCTCTCGTGGTAAATCAGTTAAAACAGTAGATTTATTAATCCGTCCGATAATGGCAGGGTTTCGCAGCTATATTTGGCGTTTAGGTATATTAGATGGGGTTGCAGGTATTATTATTGCTTATTTTGCTGCTTATTATGTTTTTCTTAAATATGCTAAAGCTTGGGAATCCAAATTAAATAAATAGTTTATTAATGTTTAATTAAGGAAATAATTATGAGTAATATTGGTAGTTATGAAAATACTTATCGTGAATTTACTTGGAATGTTCCAGAGTATTTTAATTTTGCTTTTGATGTAATAGGTAGTTGGGCAAAAGATCCTAATAAATTAGCAATGCTTTGGGTAGATGAAGACGGCCAAAAAAAGACTTTTACCTACCAATATTTTCAAAGACGTTCTAACCAAGTAGCTAACGCTTTAGAATCCTTAGGGCTAAAAAAAGGCGATAGAGTTTTGCTCTTAATGTCACGTCTTCCTGCCTGGTGGGAATTAGTTTTAGGAATGATAAAATTAGGAGTCGTTTTTCTTCCTGCCACTACCCAACTTACTAGTAAAGATATTGCTTATCGAGTAGAGGTTTCTCAAGCTTGTGCAGTAATTACAGATAGCGAAAATGCTACTAAATTTGATGCTATTAGAGAAAAATTACCTAATATAAATATTTTTCTTGTAGTAGGAGAATCTCAAGAAAACTGGTATTGCTATAATGATTTAATAGAAAAAACTAGCACAGAGTTTAATGCTAAAGAAAAGACTCATAAAGACGACCCACTACTACTTTATTTTACTAGTGGAACAACTGGTTATCCTAAAATGGTATTACATACCCATAGTAGTTATCCTATTGGCCATCAAATAACAGGCCGTTATTGGTTAGACTTACAAGAGAATGATTTACACTGGAATTTGTCTGATACTGGTTGGGCAAAGGCTGCTTGGAGTAGCTTATTTGGCCCTTGGAATACTGGCTCTACGCTTTTTGTTCATAATGGCAAGGGAAAATTTGCTCCAGAATTAACTTTAGAATTACTTAGTGAGCATAAAATTACTAGCTTTTGTGCTCCTCCTACAGCTTATAGAATGTTAGTCGGTCTAGATTTACAAAACTACAATCTAGAAAACTTACGTAGTTGTGTAAGCGCTGGTGAGCCGTTAAACCCAGAAATTATCGATATTTGGGAAGAGAAAACCAAAATGTTGATTCGTGAGGGTTATGGACAAACAGAAACTTGTCTACTTGTTGGTACTTTCCCAGAAATGATTGTAAAAAAAGGCTCTATGGGAAAATCTGCACCAGGATTTATAGTAGATATTATTGATGAACAAGGAAGTATTGCTAACCATCATCAAGAAGGGGATATTGGGGTAAGAATTAGTCCCACTCGTCCAGTAGGAATATTTCAAGAATATTGGCAAGAGACCCAAGCTACAAAGAATAGTATTCGAGGTGATTGGTATATTACAGGGGATCGAGGTTTTCGTGATCAAGATGGCTATTTATGGTTTATTGGTCGTGCTGATGATGTAATTATTAGCGCAGGTTATCGTATAGGGCCTTTTGAGGTAGAAAGCGCCTTAATTGAACATCCACAAGTCTTAGAAGCCGCTGTAGTAGGAAAAGCTGATAATGCACGTGGCCAAATTGTTAAAGCCTATGTGATCTTAAAACCAGGTGTAGAGAAAACCTTAGAGCTAGTTACTACCTTACAAGAGTTTGTTAAGCAAACTACTGCGCCGTATAAGTACCCAAGAGAGATAGAATTTGTTGATGAATTACCAAAAACCATTAGTGGCAAAATTAGGCGTATTGAGCTAAGAGAAAGGGCTAATAAACACTTTTAATTTTCTAGGGTTTTGCGTATTATTAGAAAAACTTGCTTAGTCTGAAGTTACGAAAGGCAAACCAAATGACCATTCTTAAACCCGCCGCAAGCTATCGCGCTTTAGCGCGGGTAGATAGGCGGGTTTCTTGCTGGCTTTAGCCAGAAGTTTTTAATTGAGTTAGTTGTCGATAAAGCATATAATATCGACAAATGAAATATCAAAGAGATGAGCATAGAATACACTTAATAGCCTATCACCTAATATGGTGTCCCAAGAGGCGTAAAGCAATACTGGGAGGGACGATAGCGGCAGACTGCGAGAAAATAATAAGGGAAAAATGCCAAGAGAAAAAATGGGAGATATTAGAATTAGCAATACAAGTAGACCATATACATTTATTTGTGCAAGCAGACCCTAGTACAAGTGCAGCAGAAGTAGTAAAAGAGTGTAAAGGGATAACCTCGCATCACTTAAGGAAGAAATACGCAGTATTAAGACGTTTACCCTCATTATGGAATAGAGCATATTTTGCATCAACAGCAGGTAATGTATCTGCCACAACAATAGCTAAGTATGTAGCGGCACAAAAAGGTAAGTAGCCATGCCAGCAACAAAAACAATAATAGAACAACTAGAAAGTAAAAGAGTAGAAGCCGCAAAAGCCACCAAAAGACTCTATAATGAGACAATAAAGTTCTATTTTGAGTTGCTACAAGATCATCAAAGTTTACTAGAATTAAGCACTAAGAAATTACTCACAGAATTAGAAAAACTTACAGTAGAAACCTTAGCCAATCCACATCCAGCATTTACATTGCCCTGGAAATTGCCAGCAATGTTTCGTCGTGCAGCAATAAACAGTGCAATAGGGCAAGCACGTTCTTTCCATTCAAACTTAGAACGTTGGCACAAGAAGAAAGAAAAAGCCATTAAAAGGGGAAAGAAATTTAGTGAGCGACCACCACAGCCGCCAAAAGAATTTCATCAACACCCTTTATACTACTTAGGGATGTACAGGATAGTAAATGAAAAAGAAGTGTACTTAAAACTCTATACTGGCCTTGCTTGGATACGGGTAAAATATCGTATGAGTGGACGCTCTTTTCCTGCATCTTGGGAACAAGCAAGCCCTAAACTAGTAGTAAAAGGTAAAAAGTTATTTCTACACATTTCTTTTGAGAAGAAAATAGTAGTAGAAACCATAAAACAGCAAGTAAATAAAGATAGTCAAAGTGAGTTAGTAATATGCTCAGTAGACTTAAATATCAACAATAATTTAGCAGTATGCCGCATAATTAAAGCCGACGGTACACTACTGGCCTCTCGCTTCATAGGGGGAGGAAAAGCCAGTTCTGGCCGTAGGAAGCGTGCTTTGGGTAGAGTGGCATTGAGGAGGAGAAAGACCGGTAATTTACGAAAAGACGAGCAAGATAATAAGAAGTTATGGGAGTATATAAAGGACTTAGATAATTATGAGGCTCACCGCGTAAGTCGTAGAATAGTAGAATTCGCTTTTGACTATGGGGCTAAAATAATAGTCTTTGAGCATTTAGGGAATTTTAAGCCACAAAAAGGTAAATACTCTCGCCGTGGAAATGAAAAACGTTCATATTGGCTAAGAGGCAAAATATATCACTTTACCCATTACAAAGCTTATGAATTAGGCATTTTAACTAGTCGTGTTAGCCCAAAGAATACATCTCGCTTGTGCGCTTATTGTAGTAAAGAAGTAGCACGTCATAATAGAAATGAAGAACCTACCATGTATCGTCCAGGCGCACCAATATTTACTTGTCCTAATGGTCATCGTGGAAATGCAGACTTAAATGCTTCTAATAACATAGGATTACGCTTATTTGCTCGCTTTAATAAACAACTTTCGCTCAAAAAGCCTATTTTGAAAAAGATAGGTGTTTCTCTTCTCTATACCGCCGCAGGGCAGGACGAGAGAGACGGGCAAGTGGCACCGCCCAAGTTAGCCGTAGTCCATTACGATAGCAATGTGGTCGCTCTCACGGGGCAAGGACTGCTACTGTCGTCTACACCGGCTCACTTTAAGAATTTTCCTTAACTACACAGAAGTCGTGGCTTCGACCCAAGAAACCACCGCGCTTCAGCGCGTGTGGAGTGTCACAGATCGTATAGAGCAATTACTAGAATTAATTCTAACGGAAGTAATAGAGCTAAAAAAAGGACAAGCCAGGTTAGAAACAGAAGTAGCAGAGCTAAAAAAAGGACAAGCTAGACTAGAAGTTGAGGTAACAGAGCTAAAAAGAGGACAATTTAGATTAGAAGCTAATCAAGAAAGATTAGAAGTTAATCAAGAAGAACTTAAAAAAGAATTAAAAGAATTAAGAGAGAAAGCTGCTGGGTTAAAACGAGAAACAATGCTTATAGACGAAAAACTAGATAAATTACTTAAGCAGGAAAAAGAATTTCAGTCTTATCGTCGTTTTAGCCAAGAGGCGATAAGTGATTTACAACTTCGCCAAGAACATTTGCAAGAAGAAGTCCAACAAATTAGAAAAGTATTAAATTTAGATAAGGCAAGCTAAAATTAGAGATTCATTTACTTTGTACCCAATATAAATTATTTTGCTCCTACTATAGGCTCTCTAGTTGAAGTGATAGTAGTTAAAACCCATTTATTATTTTGCTTTTCATATGTTTCTAGCCAAGCAAAAATTGTTGTTTCTTCTTGCTCTATTCCATCACTATTTTTTGCTTTGAGCCTAACCCTTTTATTTACTATTGAATAGGCCATACTTTTATCTTGTGATATATGGGTTATTGGTGGCGAAATGTTATCCCATTCTATAAAAGTAGAGCGGTCAAAATACTGTTGGAATCTACTAATACTTTCTTCTTTTGAAAGTCGTTGAATTTTACCAGCACTAATATTTGTAAAATCATCGGAAAATATTGAGACAAGCAAACGAGCATCTTTATCAAAATGAGCTTTGCGCTGAAGTCCCTGTAAATGCGATATTTCAGCTATATCTTGTTTAGGTTCTATATTATGGCTATAGGCTACTATAGTTAATACCAAAATAAATAATAGACAAAAAGCTTTTTTCATTTTTCTTCCTAACTATTAAGTTTTTCTTTAGTTTAAGCTTAACATTGAGAATTCCATTAAAACTTTTACCAAATATGTTGTGCTGGAATTCTTTCTAAAATCCCATTAGTAAATGTATTATAAAGGTTTAGCTTATCTAAATGAACATAACCAATATGACAGCCACAAGTGTTATTAACACAAAGTCTTTTTTGTAGAACCCTGTCAAAGTTTGGATCATAGATATTACCTAATTTGTTTTTAATAAAATGGCAAGATTGTACTGTACCATCACCAGCAACAGAAATAACGCTATAACCCGCTTGACAAGGCTCTGCTAAACTAGCATGCCGCTGATTATTAATAGGAAATAGTGGATCTATTGCCGTTAAACGGGCTAAATCCTCATCAGCATAATAATCAGATTTATCTTTATAAGCATTAATCCAAAAATATATTTTTTGGGGTAATTCTTGGCGAAGTAGTTCTAGTTCTGAAATTTGTTCTTTAAGCCCTACAGCGCCAACACTAAAACGCACATTTTGATTAATTAGTTCTAAACACTGATTAAGAAAATGTTTACGAGATATTTCTGAGGGATGAAAAGTTGTCCAAAGTGCTAAACGGCTTTTATCACAGTCTTTTAGCCAATTTAACCTACAAGATAAATTTGTTTGAATTACTGCTTTTTCAACATTAGAAGCATTGGTTAATTTAATTACTGCTTGCTGATATCGCTGATTAATTAACGCTTCTCCCCAAGGAGTAAAAAGCACAGAAATTTCATCTTGATTACGTGATAATACCCAAGCGACAAACCTTTCTAATGCTAAACGATCAACTTCATGTTCAGCAAGGGTTTCTGTATGTTTAGCAAATGGACAATACCAGCAACCATAATTACAGCTAGAAAGTTGACCACGATAAAGAATAGAGAGTTTCATCTTAGTTTATAGTCACTCATTAAATTAATAACTTTGTTTGAATAAAGCCAATAACCAATAATGTCAGACTTTTCTAGCCCACTATCAGTTAAATACATCATATTTTCTCTTAAGTAAGCTAGCTCTAAATCCAAAAGTTCTTTAAGCGAAGGGAGATCACTTAAAGCTTGTGAAGCAAAATGATTTTGATAAACAGATAGATTTAGCCCATCAACTTGCAATAAAGACTGAATAATATAGCGGTGTTTTTGCTCGGTAGTGTCTAATAAAAAACCATAGTCAGCAAATGTAAAATCTAAATCGTTTTTAACAATATAGTTAGCTAAAATCTCTTTTGTTCCTTCGTTACTAACTGCATATTCAGTTGAATAATGCAAATTACTAGTATAAGACCTTGCCCCAGCACCAAGCCCAACCATTCCATCTGTTTGACAACAATAGGCTAGTCCATTTTGCTTAGAATCAATGGTAGTCTTATTAGCTTGAAACATTCGCATAGAATGTTGTTTATAGCCTGCTTCTAGAAGCAAATCACGTCCAGCACGATAAAATTTTACTCTTTCATCGTTCCAAGCTTTGCTTTGCCGTCCTAACCCTGTAAGTGGTCTAATATAAAGAGGATAAAGATAAAGCTCTTCAGGCTCAAAACTTAAAGCTATTTTTAATGACTCACACCAGCTTTCTAGAGTTTGTCCAGGTAATCCATAAATTAAATCAATATTTAGAGTTGCAAACTTAAATTTACGAATATTTTCTAGCGCTAAAACTACAGTGCTAGTTTTTTGTGAACGTCCAACAGCATTTACTTCATTTTCTATAAAGCTTTGTACCCCAATACTTACACGACTAATCCCCCATTCGCTAAGCAGTTCTAGCTTTTCTTCTGTTGCTGTAAAAGGAGAAGTTTCTATTGAGGTAGGAGTATTAGCAATATTAATCTTAAAATACTTACTTGGAATATTTAATAATTGTTCTAAGTTCTTTGTACTTAAATAAGTAGGTGTACCACCACCAATAGCTAAGCGTGTAAAAGTAGCTAAGGAAAAATGTTTGGCTATTTGGCTAGCTTGTCGTTCTAGTGCTGCTAAATATTCGCTTTCAAAGTCTGTTTTAGGATTTGGGGTAGTAAATAAATTACAAAAACCACAACGCATTTCGCAAAAAGGAACATGTAAGTAAAGAAATAAAGAATCAAGCCTTTCTTCTTGCCAAAGCTTGGCTAAAGAGATCTTGTTTTCCAACCTACGATAAGCAGTTTTATGAGGATAGGAATAAGAATAAGCAATATAAGGAGAATCTATAAGCATTTCTTTAAGTTGTAACATTAATGATCTCCAGTAATCTTAGGTAAGATAAACTCAGCATAAGGAACTGTCCAAACTATAGGATGAGAAATTCGATGGCCCAAATAACCATCTTCTCCATAAGCAGTTCCATGATCAGAACATAGTATTACTAAAGTAGAGCAACGTCTTTGTATTGCTTGAAAGAGCCTAGGTAATTGACTATCTACATATTCTAAGGCTGCTTTATGGGACGCTAAGCTATCAGTTTTTGTTTCATTTATAGTTGATAAATAAAAATAATTTGGTTGATGAATAGCAGAAATATTGATAAATAAAAATAGATTTTGTTGACTAGGAATTTCACTAAGTCGTTTTATTGCTAAGTTAATTTGATTTTCTGTTGAATTAGGATCTGTAACACCAAGAGATTTATCCCAATGGCTTTCTACAAAGAGACTTGGCAAAACACTACCAAGAGGAGTTTGTTTATTAAAAAAGCCTACACCACCAATGCAAAGCGTGTAATAGCCTTGTTGAAAGAAACCTGTAACAATATCAGGGCTGTCAAAAACATAAGTTTGCTCATTAGTAGTTTCACTTCCAGCAAAACGAGCAGCAAACAAACGAGGGTGTAACCCAGGTTTAGTAGGGGTAGGCAGAAAGCCAGCAAAAAATGCTTGATGTGATGAGTAAGTGAAATTACCAGGTGAATGTCTTTTTTCCCATTTTCCTTCAGGTAAAATATTAGCTAAGTTAGGTGTAGAACCTGAATCAATAGCATTAGAAGCCACATCATAACGTAGTGAATCAAGGACAACAAAAAGCACATCATAAAAACCTATTAATTCACAAGCATTAATCATAATTTTCTAATATTTCTAATATTTGAGCTTCATAGCTATCTAATTGGTTATACAGTATATTAGGCAGTAAATCACCAAAAGCATTAACTTCTAATACTAATTGTTTATTAAAACCTGATAAAAACATTAGGTCTATGCCTGCATATAAGCTTTTAGGAAATAATTCCATAGTGCTTTCACATATTTCCATAGCTTGTTTCCAAAGAGAGTTCCCTATTTTAACTTGTAATTCTGCTAAATTGCCTCGCTTATTAAGTAAATGTAGGTTTGTAATAGGGGTTTTACTAGTTCTTACTACAACATGAGAAGCTTTTTTTCCAATTACTAATACTCTTAAATCAAAAACACTATTTTGGAAACTTGCTTTAGGCATCCACCTTTCAACATGAACATAATGTTTACATAAAGCATCTATTAACTCTCTAATTTCCTCTAGATTCCTATAAACACTAAGTTTTAATGAATTATAGAGATATAAAATAGAATCTTTTTTTATTATTTTTGTAGAAGTAGTTGCAATATGTTCTTTACCATTAGTCTGATAAGCTACAACCCCAGAAGCTGAAGACCCATTAGCTAATTTTATAAATACTCGGTGCCATCTTTTTTTCTGCATTTTTTCTTGTAATTCATCAAAACAAGAAACTTGTCCTAAGCTTGGCGCAACTGCTATATTATTAGTTAATAGATAGTTATGGCAAAGACTTTTATCAAACATCAACAAAATATCATCAGGGTGATTCATCAGTTGATGTTTAGGGCAATTGTTTAGTTGTTCTTTAATTATTTTAAGTAACTCTAAATAACCTAAATACCATTGATAAGGGTAGAGAATTAGCCCTTTATTAAAAATTAGCTGTTGAGTTTGCTTAATACTTATACAAGAAAAATTAGTTTTATTTAGTGATTCTTTTGCTTCTGCACCTAAAGTAAGCAAAGCTTTTTCGACTTCAAAGTTTTCTCCAGTTGAGTCGATACGAACTATTGAATTAGGTGTTACCACATCAATTAGGTTTACTTTTTTAGAAATTAAATCTAAGTAAGAAACCACTTTTGCTAAAGGTTGTCCTAAATTAGCTAAAGCACCTTGAAACATTGTTACACGGCGGTTTTCTGGATTGCCAATAACAACAAAATTTAACTTTGGCTGATTTAAAACCAACATAGTAAGTAAAGTTATCTACTCAGAAACAGAAATATAGTAAGATGGCTCATCCTCATCACCATCAACTTTTTCTTGTTCGCTTAGATCTATTTCAATACCTAAGGCTTTTAATTTTTCCATCATTTCATTAGAACAATAATGGTGATGAAGGTCTAATTTTTTTAGCTTTTTAATTGCAGAACAGTTAAGTAAAGCTTCTGCTCCTATATCAGTAAGTGTTCCCATTGAAAGGTTTAATACTTCTAGTTGATTTACAATAGCCGACTTAACCACCGCTTGAGCAATATCGTTTTGATACTCACTATTACATAACCCTAAGTTTTTTAATTTTGGAAATAATTTACCTTCAAGTATTGGTGCTAGATCTTCAACAGTAGTATCTGCCCCATAGTTTTCATCCCCTAACCAAAATTCTAAATGCTCAAGTTCTGGTAACTCAGAATCATAAACCCCCTGAATAACTTCTTTAGGTAAACCACCTGTTTGAATTATTAAAGTTTTAAGATTATAAAGTTTTACAGGTGTAAATTTTAATTTTGTGCCTCCACGTATTGTCAAATGCTCTAGCTTAGGATAGGCATTAAGTAGAGGTGCCATATCAGATTGTATAATCCAAGAAATCTCACATTCTTCATAGGTTGTATCACCAAAGAAAATAGCTTTTAGATTAAGTAGACGATCGGCTGATGAAACAAGCAGGTCTATAATTTCTGATGAGCTTGTTTCATAGCTTTCTGGCCAATTGCCTATTACTAAAGCAGATATTTGACTAACTTTAGGGTCTTGTAGGAATTTATTGAACAGGTCTAACCAAACTTCTTTAGTAGTATCATATTCACTTTGTCGAATTCGATAAGTTATAGCCTCAGGGTCTTCTATCTTGGAATCTTTTTCCCAATCAACTACTTTGTTCCCTAAAAACGTTTCTAAATTTTCTGAAATTGACATAAGTAGACCTCATAAAATAGATTTGGTGTATTATGAAAAATTAAGATGGAAAGTAAGGTAGCAAAACAAAAGCGAAAAGTCAACTTTTATTTTAAGCAATAGTTTTAAGTAATCCTTGTGATAGTTTACGCCAGCGTTTTAGATAACCACGCCGATGATAGGGGGCAGTATCAACTGCCTCTATAGAACGGTTAAACATCTCTTTTGCCATATCATTTTGTTTTAGGTTAAGTAAGGTTTTCCCATAATAATAAAGCCCTTCAGCATCATAAGGACGACGTTCAATATATTTTTCTAATGCTTGGCGAGCATCTTCATTCATTCCAGCAGCCTCATAAGTTGCACCAATTTCACGCCATGCTTCACTGTTTGAATGTTTTTCGTTTAATACTACTACTGAATCAAAATAAGAAATAGCTTCTTGTAAACGATTTTGTTCACGGGCAATTATACCTAATTGGAAATGAGCATCAATTTCACGGTTGTCAATTTCTATAGCTTTCTTAAATCTAGCAATTGCCTCGCTATATTGACGACGTTGCTGATGAATTAAGCCTAATTGATAATGAGCTTCTGCATCTTGAGGGTTAATAGTGCAAGCTTCTAGATAACGCCTAAAACTTTGGCGTTGGCGAAATGATGTTGTTACATCCATTCCTACTGCTCCAATGTCTCCTCGTAAATAGTAATAAATCCAAAATAATAGAAATGGAGATGTTACCCAAAAGATTGCTGATTCTAAAATTATTGATGACCAAGAAATAGCTAAAGTAATAATTATACTAAAATAACTTACGCTAAAAACTACTCTTAAGGCAAATATCATAAATATTGCAAAAGATGATTTACATAGTAGCCAAAATATTAAAGCCATTTCAGGGGTTATAGGTTGTATTGCCAAGCCTGCAATGGAAAAAGGTAGATGTGTCGCTGCCCAACTCATTAAAGTACAAGCTAGTAAGGGGGCATAATCACGTCTAAATACAACACCATAGCTTCCAAGAGGCTCAATAAATATCAAAACTAAGATAGTTATAGGAACATAAATTATTGATAGCGATAAAATAGAAATAAAAGTAGTGACTTGAGAAAAGGAAACAAACCACCAACCATAGTTATCTACTATTGGGAGAGGTTTTTTTATTACTGGTTTTTTACCTGGTGGTAAATAGGGATGATAGGGATCATCTTCATAGGGATCATTTTCATAAAGGCTATGGTTAGGCAAGGGTTTAGCAGGATTTTCATATTTATCATAAATAGGTTTTGTTATTGCAAACCAAAATAGGATCGAAACAAATATAACAGCAATAATACTAGCCCATAAATTACCCTTATCAATAATATTGCTAAAAGCATTTATAGGGTGATAGTAGAGCTTAAAAAAAAACTTAACCTGATCCAACATCTTATTTTGCTAATCCCCCAAAGTACTAATAGAGTACATAGTAAAAATGCTACCCTTACATTAGCCGATAGTATAGCTTATTAGTGGATTATTTAGGCAAAAAATTGCTTTTAGAACAAATTTTTAATAAATTGGCCTGTCTGGTGGTTCACGCCTAAAATAACCCCACTGACCATGTAAACGATCTGTACCAGTATTTTTTTCTAATCCTTCAGCCGCTTGACGTAAACCCTCTACTACACCAGGAACTACATAATGAAGCCCTCCAGCAGAAAGAGGAATTTGAGCACGATAATCATTTAATGTTCCAAGTTCTAAACTAAACTGAGATATTTGTTCATAAAGCCCTCTCATCCTTTCTAAAAAGGCTATAAGGCCACTAGTAGCAAAATAGGAATAAGGGGCTAGTCCCTTTAGGTGTTTACGCAAGCCTTCAGCAGAATGGTAAACATGTATTTTATTACGTAGAGCTTCGGTTAGATTTCTTGCTGTTGAAACAACAGCTATTGGACGTAAATCAATAAATCCATTGTTACAATAGAAGTATTCTTTTACTAAGGATATTTCTTTTATTCTTACACCACCAATTGTTTTAAGTTGCCCTAAAATAGTGCTTTCTATGCTATTACGATTAGTCATTAATATGTCTAATGGCGCAATATAATGACCAACTAAAATAAAAGTCTCATTTTTATCATTAAAAATAATTGGAGATCCTAGAGAAGTAATGGCATTAACATATTTAATTACCTCATTCATTACTAAAGAAAATGCATCATTACGTTCTTGGTAATTACGGCTAGAGAGATGTTTAATAGATTTTAAGTCTTGAGGTGTTTGTGCTTTTACTAGTGTAATTAAATCTTTACAAAGGGTTTCTAGATCCCAAGTAATTAGGTCTTCAAAAAATAGTGGTCTAGAGTTATTTTCAAAAAATTGTTGTGGGTTAAAAGTAGCTAAAGAAACTTGAGTAGGAATAGAATCAGCATCAAAAGTGCGTAAGCGGTGTAATAAGATCATTAATCCAAGTAAGTGTAATTCACCTTGATGTTTAGCTGACCCTAAATCTTGAAATGATTTAATATCTAAGCCACTAATTTGAGTTTCAAAAAGTTGAGGTTGTTGTAAGAAATCAAAGACTAGTCGAGCATTTTCTGTTTCTGTGTAATAAGAAGTGTTATTAATAAACCAAGGTACAGCCGCATCATCGCCAACAATTGCTGCTTCAGCTAAAACTAGTCCTAATTCACTAGCTGAGGCTACACGCATCACCCTGTAAAGAGCATCTGTGTTAGAAGTAGAAAAACGGCCATTTTCACCAGAGCGAATTTGAATTCTAGGAATAAATTCTGAACCACGTTGAAAGGAAATAGTGGCATCACTTTCTCCTCGATCACGGATTGTTACAGGAGGATAAACTTTAATTTTGCCACGTCTAAGATCTTCTTCTGGAATTAATTGGTGTTTACTGGCACAAACTTCTCGTAAGTCTCTAATTACTCCACTTTGTAGCGGTACAGTTTCATTAGAAATAATTGCATCAATACCAATTGCTGCCGCAGTAACAAGCATTTTAATCCCTACTTCGGCATAAAGCATATGAAGCTGTTCAGCAAATAATTGCTTATAACGTAGACGTTCATCTAAAGCGCTATGTGCAAAACCAAGTCGGATAACTCGTTCTCCATTAAGTCCTTCATCATACATTCCACCTACAGCCGTAGTATGTGCAGCAATTACTTCTTCTGCTAAAGAATCACGGATAAAGGCTAAATCATCGCGTACTCTACAAAGATAGAGTTGTTTTAGATCAGTAATTAATTGTTGGGATTTAATTCCAAATGCTCGACAGATTTCTTCTAGATTACTTAGATGGTAAGCCGCTACACTAGCTAGTGGAATACCAACAATAACTGCACGAAAGCGCATTTTTTCTGCTAAGTTTCTTTCTAACTTATAGTTTTGTAAAAATTCTGTAAATGGTTGTTTTAAGTCCTGTTTAATAGCTTTTGTTAGATAGTCAAATTTACTTTTTTCATCACTATCTAAAGTAAGATTACCAGCTTGAAGAAAACTACTAGCCGCTGTTTGTCGCTCGCTTACACTTAAACGGGATAAATTGGCTAGACCTGGTAGTTCAGGGTTAACACTTAAGCGGTGTAGTTCTATCATAATACCTGAACAAGTACGATAACCTTTATTACTTACATGTTTAGGTAAATATTCTTTACCATAGAATTTTTCATAATATTCAAATAATCGACTACTAAACCCACGAATTTCTTCTTTAGTTAATCCAGTAACTAAAATTGTTGGAGTATCAGTTGGACTTGGATGAGTGTAATGCATCATTTCTTCCAAAATTTCCAGCATTTTCATTATAGCTGTACCACCTACAGCACCTGTACCACCGTAAACAACATAAATTTGGCGAAATGCTCCTGCTAAACGACTAGCTTCATAAATGCGTTGACCTAGACGGCCTTTTTTGTAACGTGCTAGATAATTTTCTGACATAGAGGCTCCAACAAAGATTTTCTAAAAAATTTTATACCCTTTATACTTCTTTATGCTTTTAGCTATCAAGGGAAGATGGAAATAGATTAGGGAAGTGTGAGTTTCTGTAATGCTTCAGCCGGTTTTTTGGATTTTGGATTAAGTTCTAATGACTTTTGATAATACAAGATTGCTTGTGCTCTATTACCCCTGATTTGATAAACTAGGCCAAGATTAAAGTATCCTTCTGCTTGTAAAAAAGGGTAGGGAGATAAGGCAATCATTTGCTTAAATTCTATTTCTGCTTGACTTAGATTTCCTGTACGACCATAAAGCCCCCCTAATTGTAAGTGTACATCTGCTGAGTTTGGACAAGTGCGTTTTGCCTGTTCATAATAATCAATTGCTTGCTTGTCCATTTTAGAAATAGCACTAAGACGGCCTAATTCTTTATTTGCCATACAAGATTGTGGAAACCCCTCTCTAGAAGCTATCCAAAGCTGCCATTCATCAGCCCAAACATAATTTTGTTTTATTGTAGTAACCATCAACACAATAAAATAAACCCCAATAATAATTAGTAAAGATGGACGTAGAGAAACGTTTTCTTCTTTATCAATTTCTTTATCAACTTGTCTGTTCTTTGTTAGAAATCCATTTAGCCATTTGGTGAGTTGTCCCAAAAGTATTCCAGCGCCAATTAGTGAGAAATAAAGATAACGGTCATGCATTAAATCTTCTGGCTTAAAAGCGCGAATATCAAGCACAGGTAGCAAAGGAGCAAGTAACCAAATAAACCCAATACGTGAAACTAGGCTACGCCAAGATAAAATGATTACTCCACTAATTAGCGCCATCAATATTAATGATGGCAGGTAAAAATTTTCTAACCCTGGGCTGCTAATATAAGTTATTGGATAAAGTGGGCTAAGAGAAAAAGGAAAAATTAGGTTTTTTATATAAGTTAGTATTATGGTTGGTAAAGTAAAAATATGTACGGACTGCGATATAACAGTAACTTCTGGAAAATCTGGGCTTATCACTCCTGGGTTTACAGCCCCAATAATTTTAATACGTAAAATAAAATAACCAATTGTAACTAGAAGAAATGGTATTCCCATCAGTACATCTTTGGTCAATCGTTTTGGCCAGGCTAGCTCTTTATCAAAAAGTAATATCTCATAACAAAACAGTATTAATGCTAGAAGCATTGCTACTTCTTTAGTAAATATAGCCAAACTATAAAAGGCTACACTAATTGATAACCAGACAACAAAATGCTTTTTATTATTTTGGTTACTTCGTGCTTTTAGATAAGCAAGTAAAGCTATAAAAATCATTATTGCTAGTAAAGCGTTGGCATAAGCAGAAATCCAGGCTACAGACTCAGTTTGTACCGGATGTATAGCGAAAATGCTTGCTGATATGAAGGCTAACCAATTTATTTGGCTTGGTGGGTTAAACGCTATTGTTTGCTTTAAGCTAGCTAAAACTACTTGATAGACTAAAGCTGTGCTTAAAGTATGTAGCAGTATAGATGTAAGATGCCATTTCCAAGGGCTAAGACCAGCACAAAAATAGTTAACCATCAAAACCAAACTTAAAATAGGCCGGTAATAAACGGAATCACTTTGTTCTGATGGAGCAAGATGTTTTGTTAAGAATGTCCAAAAATCAGAAGTAAAAAGTTGTTTTAAGTTGTTTACACTCCAATCTTCTAAAGTAGGTGCGGCTTTACTGACATGAAATAGATCGTCATATACAAAATCAAAACCTAACGTATTAATAAAACAACAAAATGCTAATAGACATGGTACCAACCAAAATAGTTTTTGGTGATCTTTGCTAAATTTATAATGCATAAAATTTGTTTTGTAATTTGGCGATTTTGAAAAAGGGCAGACAACTTGGTCTGCCCTCTACTTATTTTTTTATTTTTTATATCTCATAATTTATTGAGACGCAAAAATTATTATTTAGCAGGTTTATTAGCAAAATCACCAGCTTTAATAATTGTGATCTTGTTAATATCAATGTGTTTGCGCATTGCATTTAATATTTGCTCTGCACTTAAAGCACTGATTCTTGCTTCTATTTCTTGGTCATAGTTTAAGGTGCGATCAAGGTATAAATAACGGGACAAACGGCCAGCTAATTCATTATCTTGAGCACGACTTACTTGACGAGATTGTAAATAACCAGATTTTGCCGCAGTAATTTCTTCAGCAGTAAAACCATCTTTAAGCATCTTCTCAATTTCTTCTTTAAAAGCTGCTTCTAGTTTTTTAACATTTTCTGGTGCATAAATAGCAAACGCAATAAATGCGCCACTCTTATCTTGTGCATTAGCAAAGAGTTGTGAACCAACACCATAGCTAAGACCTTCTTTTTGACGAATACGAGTAGCTAAACGAGAGTTTAAGAAACCTCCGCCAAGCATATAGTTTCCTAAAACTAATGCAGCATAATCTGGATCAGTATCTTGAATATTAAGATTCATACCAGCAACAAAGAAAGCATTGGCTTTATCTGGGGTTTCAATAGCTTTATTAACTACTTTTGCCTCTTGATAAGGGCTAGGAATACGTTGAGGTTGGATTTTAGACTTCCAATTACCAAATTTATCATTAATTATTTGGGTAACTTGTTTATCATCAAAATCACCTACAACAGCAATTTCTGCACTAGAAGCACCATAAAAGTCTTGGTAGAATTTTTTAACATCTTCTAGTTTTAATGCCTTGATTTCAGCGATGTCTTCATCTGGGCTAGATGCATAACGAACATCACCTTTTGGATAGTTACTTACTACTCTTTGGAATTCTGTTCTACCTATAGAATTAGGCTCACTACGATTTTGCTCAATAGCTGCTAATTGCTCTTGGCGGAGTTGCTCAAATTCATCAGCATTAAAAGCTGGTTCGCGTAAAATTTCTGCTACTAGGCTTAGAACTGCTGGTAGGTTTTCACGAGTTGTTTCAATAGACGCACCTGCTTGAGTTGGGCTACCAAAGACAAATGCTCTTGCTTTTAACTTGTCAAACTCTTCTTGGATTTGTTGGCGTGTACGTTTTGTTGTACCACGCATTAACATATCCCCTGCAAAGCTTCCAGCAGTACTTAAGTTTGTTAAACTCTTTTCATCTCCTAAGTGGAAAGCTAAAGAAACTCTAACACTATTTCCTCTAGTTTTCTTAGGCAGTAATGCTAGTTTAATACCACCAATATTAGTACGACCAGTGCGGGCATCAATATTACCTGGCGATGGATCAAAAGCTTCACCTGCTGCAACAGCTTCAGCACCTTTATAATCCTTTAACATTTCTGCTACATCTGGAACAGCAGGAATTTCTGATCTATCTGGTTTAGCTGTAGGCATAAATAAGCCTACTGTACGATTAGAACTCTTTAGATAAGTTGCTGCTACTCTCTTTACATCATCTAAACTAACTTTCTTAATACGATCTCTATGTAAGAAAAATAGTCTCCAATCACCCATAGCTTGAAATTCGCTTAAGGTTAAACCAACACGATTTGGATCATTAAGAGTAAGGTCGACTTCTTTAAGTAAAGCTGTTTTAGCTCGATCTAATTCTTCTTGAGTTGGTGGCTCATTAATAAAACCTTCTATGGTTTTAATCATTGTATCTTTTGCATCATCTAAAGAAGATTCTTGACGAACTTCTGCTCCAAAAAGAAGAACTCCTGGTTCACGTAGTTGGAATGCTCCGCCATAAGCAACACTAGCTTTTTTGGTTTCTACTAACGCTTTTCTTAATCTACCTACATTAAAATCACCAAGGATTTGTGACATTACATCTATAGCAGCAAAGTCTGGATGAGAGCCTGGAGCAGTATGATACATGGCTCCTGTTAGCTGTACATCACCAGTACGGCGTAGTGTAACTAGTCTTTCCCCATCTTGTGTTGGTTCAGCAGTATAAGTTTTTTGTAACTGTCTAGTAGGTTTTGGAATAGGTGAGAAATATTTGTCAATAAGTTTTAAGGTTTTTTCTTCATCAAATTTACCTGCAACTGTTAATACAGAATTATCAGGTTGGTAGTAGTTGCGATAAAAAGCTTGTAAGCGATCTATTGGCACATTTTCTAGATCAGCGCGAGCACCAATAGTAGTGTTTCCGTAGTTATGCCAAAGAAATGATGTTGAAAGCATTCTTTCAGTTAAAACATTTTGTGGGCTGTTTTCGCCTTGCTCAAACTCATTACGGACAACTGTCATTTCGCTATCTAGGTCTTTTTTAGCAATAAAAGAGTTAACCATGCGATCAGATTCTAAATCCAATGCCCATTCTAAATTTTCATCAGTAGCTTGGAAAGTCTCAAAATAATTGGTGCGGTCAAATGATGTTGTACCGTTAGGACGAGTACCATGTTCAGTTAATTCTTTAGGAATATTAGGATGTTTAGGAGTTCCCTTAAACACTAAGTGTTCAAGTAAATGTGCCATGCCTGTTTCACCATAGTTTTCATGGCGTGATCCAACCATATAAGTAATATTTACTGTAATTGTTGGCTTAGAAGGATCAGGAAATAATAATACTCGTAAACCATTTTTTAGTTGGTATTCTGTTATTCCTTCTACAGAAGTGACTTTAACAACCCCTTCAGGAATAGCTACAGGTTTTGTAACACTAGCATTATTATTGTTAGACGCGTTTACCATAACGGGCATTGCAAACATAGTTGTTGCTAATAACGGTAAAGATAACAGCACGCCTGCTTTTTTTATTTTGTTAGACATTAAATTATTGAACCTCCAAAATTTTAAAACTTCAGACTAATAGGAAAACTTTTGAAGTTAGATTGTGTCTGACACTATCTTAAGTATTAAAATGTTGTCAAGACACTGGCGTTAATATTTTATTTTGCTGTTACTAAAACGACTTAGGAAATAATTTTTTATTAATATTCAAGTTTTATTTTTGGTCTGTTTATGGTCAAATAACAAATCTTAAAACTAAATCTTTTAGGAAATACATGTGATTAACTATACATCTAACTTTGAACATACCTTATTAACTTTACATAAATTACTACGAGAACTTAGATATGATTGGATTTACCGCAGTATTAAAGGGCTTTCCTACTTTGTTGATAGCTCTCTTAGTGGGTTACCTAGTGCAATAAATGACCAATTATCGGTTTTGAGCTTGTTACATAATATTGCTTTTCGTTTACTTAGATTAGGTCAAATTGTATCTTATGAGGAAGCAGAATCACTATTTTCTAAAGAGCTACTTGATGAGTTAATCAAACTAGGTTTAGTTGTAGTAGAAAATAAATCGGTTCACTTAGATGGTTATACTATTATCCCTTGGCTAGGGTTTTATGTTATTTCTACTAACCCAATTAGTAAACCTTTAACTCATTTGACTTCAGAACAATATCGCTTAGCGGGTGAATTAATGAGTGTTTCAGGTGATGTTGCTCTAGAGCTTAACTCTGGTTGTGGCCTAACTACCCTAGTTGCTGCAGAAAGGTTTAACAAGGTTTTTGCTTTTAGTAATAGCCTAGAAGCTTTTAATATTACTTTAGCAAATGCAGCATTAAATGGACTTATAGAAAAAATTGTTTGTGTTAAAGAACCTCCAACTTCTGCTAAAGATTTACCAAAAGCAGATTTAGTTTTTGCTTCAGAAACACAACTACCTTTACCTGAAAATATAGAGAAATTATTTAATCATATTAATAGCTTAGAAATTATTAGTAAGCTAATGGAAACTTCTAGTATTAAAGCTAAAATAATTGCTCAAGTCCTTGGCGGAGAAGCTTTAGAGTCTGTTACAAATAAATTAAATGACTTATTGATAAAAAATAAACATAGTGTAAAACTATTTATTTTATCTCGTAACTATATTTCTTCTCTATATCTTGAAACTCTAGCACAAGTAATAAGTTATCAGCTTAATGAAAGTAAGTTATCAAGCAGCCAAGTATTAACAGATTTAGTTAATTACTATGAAAAACTATCAGCAAAATGTATCTATTTAATGTTAATTGAAATTAACTCTAGTAAATCTGAGACTTTAGAAGTAATAAATCTAGCTAGTGATTTAACAAGTCAGGACTATTTAGAGATCCCTAATGATATTGAGTTAGTGGAAAAAGATTTATTAATACTTAAAGTAGAAAAAAACAATATAGAAATTCAGATAGATGAAATACAAAAAACAATTATAGAGCTTTTACAAACAGATATTTTATTAAAAGAAATCGCAGAAGAAATATCAACTAAACATAATATTTCTGTTGATATTGCTGGGACAAAAACCTTGGAATTTTGTAACCAACTGTTTTTACAAGGACTTCTAGCTAGCCCTGCTATATCAGGTTTACGTGGACAAATGCGGCTAATGACACTAAATGTTAATAAGTTTGCTAACACATTAAAAACAATTGGTGATGAACTTGATAGCAAGGGAATATAAAGAATATAGCTTTATAACTTATAGCTTTTATTACAAGCTTTTATTTAAAAAATATTAAAAAATACTTAACAAATTTAATTTAAATTAGGAGGCAAAACATGCGGTATTTCGTTACTGGAGCATCAGGTTTAATAGGTAAACGCCTAGTCAAAAAACTACTAGCACGCAAAGATAGTGTAGTTTATTTTCTTATGAGAAAAGAAAGTCAGACCAAAATAGAAGGACTTCTTAGCTATTGGGATGTAAGCAAAGAACGTGCAATACCTGTTTTTGGGGATCTACTTGCACCAAGTCTAGGGGTATCTAAAGAAGATATAAAATCATTTTCAAAGAAAATCGACCATTTTTTTCATCTAGCTGCAATTTATGATCTAAAGGCAGATGCTGAAGAGCAAATAGCTGTCAATGTTGATGGCACTCGTAATACGGTTGAACTTGCTAATGCTATTGTTGGGCTAAAATGCTTTCATCATGTTAGCTCTATTGCAGCAGCAGGTATGTTTGAAGGTATATTCCGTGAAGATATGTTTGAAGAAGCAGAAAACCTAGACCATCCATATTTTGCTACTAAACACCAGTCAGAAAAAATAGTACGTCAAGACTATAAAGGTAATATACGTATTTATAGACCTGGCCTAGTTGTTGGTGATTCAAAAACAGGTGAAATGGATAAGATTGATGGGCCATATTATTTCTTTAAACTAATTCAACGTATCCGCCAATTATTACCACCTTGGATGCCAACTGTTGGTATTGAGGGAGGACGTATTAATATTGTCCCAGTAGATTATGTAGTAGATGCAATGGACTATATTGCTCACCTTCCAAAAGTAAATAGTAATTGTTTTCATCTAACTGACCCTGAGCCTATGAGAGTTGGTGAAGTACTAAACACCTTTGCTCGTGCTGCACATGCTCCAACAATGAGCCTGCGTATTAATGCTGCTATGTTTGGTTTTATCCCTAAGTCAATTAAAAAAGGGATGATGTCTTTAGCTCCAGTACGTAGAGTTAAAGACGCTATAATGAGTGACTTAGGTTTGCCTGAAGATATGATTCAATTTATAAATTACCCAACCCGCTTTGATAATCGTGATACTGCTAATGCATTAAAAGGTAGTGGGATTAGTTGCCCACAACTAGAAACCTATGCTGATAAGCTTTGGGATTATTGGGAACGTAACCTTGATCCAGCCCTTTCAATTGATCATACATTGAGAGGTCAAGTTGCTGGCAAAGTGGTATTAGTAACAGGTGGTTCTTCAGGTATTGGCCTAGCTTCGGCTTATAAACTAGCTGAGGCAGGTGCTACAACTATTATTTGTGGTCGTGATGCAGAAAAATTAGCTGAGGCTAAAAAAGAACTTAATAGCCACGGGCTAGAAGTTATTACTTATTCAGTAGATGTGGCTGATATGCCTGATTGTGACCGTTTTATAAAGCTATTAATAAAAAATCATGGTGGTGTTGATATATTAATTAATAATGCAGGTCGGTCAATTCGTCGTGCTATTGAATCAAGCTATGATAGGTTTCATGACTTTGAACGGACAATGCAACTTAACTATTTTGGGGCATTAAGACTAACTATGGGCTTGCTACCTAAAATGGTTGAACAAAAACGTGGCCATGTAATCAATATCTCATCAATTGGAGTATTAACAAATGCTCCAAGATTTTCAGCTTATGTAGCTTCAAAATCAGCACTTGATGCTTGGACTCGTTGTGCTGCGTCAGAGTTTGTTGATATAGGCGTAAAATTTACAACTATTAACATGCCACTAGTAAAAACTCCTATGATTGCACCTACCAAACTTTATCAAAATGTTCCTGCTCTTTCACCTGAAGAAGCTGCAAATATGATAGTTGATGCAATCGTCCATAAGCCTGTACGTATTGCAACACGTCTTGGTGTTTTTGGTGAAATATTACATGCTTTAGTTCCAAGAATTGCACAAATTGTAATGAATACTAGTTTCCGTATGTTCCCTGATTCTGATGCTGCAAAAGCAAAGAAAGACGGCGAAAAGAAACCTACACAAATGACTACAGAACAAATTGCTCTTCAAGAGTTATTGCGTGGAGTACATTTCTAGAAATTTGAAATTTGAAATTTATAAGAAAAAGGGCGAACCAAAGTGTTCGCCCTTACATTTATGACAAATGATGTTTAAATAAATTAACCTTAACCAATGGCAGGTGTATCTATAGAGCGTATTTCTGGAATTTTTTGTTCATCTGTCCAATTATTACCGTCAAAAACACGAACATAAACATTATCTGATGAGCCACCTTTGTAAGCTAAATAAAGACGACCTTGGAGACGAAATATACTAGGGGGTGCAGAAGTTTCAGCATCACCAACTGTGCGTTCATCTGTCCAACGGTTACCATCCCATTTACGCCAGAAAATATCTTTTTTGGTTTCTCCACGATAGAGAATATAAAGCTCTTTTTTGTAAAAAGTAATAGCTGGAGATGTGCTAGAACGAGCATCAGGTAAACGGCTTTCTGCTGACCAAGTACGACCATCAAAGCTACGTAGGTATATACGAGAGGAATTTTCACCACGATAAGCTACATATAATTCACCCCGACCAGCAGCAATTGTTGGGCTAGTGCTAGATTCTGAGTTTGGTACTTTTACTTCTGCTGACCAGCGATTTCCACTAAATTGACGAACATAAATATTATTACTAGTAACACCTTTGTAAGCAATACAAAGACGGTCTTGATAAACTGTTAAACTTGGACTATCACTAGTACGAGCATCACCAACTTGAAATTCTGCTGACCAGCGATTTCCACGAAACTCACGTATAAACACTTTGTTAGTGTTGCGGCCTTTATAAGCTAAATATACTGTATCTCCTAAACGACAAAGACTAGGAGCTAAATCACTAATTGCTTGGGGTACAACGATTGGAGCACTCCAGCGTGAACCATTCCAAGATTTAACTAAAATATTTTCGCTATAATTTCCACGATAAGCTAAGTAAATTTGACTATCATCATAACGATCTTGTTCATAATCAAAACGGCCTCGGTTTTTTTGAATTGTGGCAGGAAAAGCGAGTGTTTCTAAAAGTAAACAAAGTACTGCTAAGGAACAAAAAATATGTGGTAAAACTTTTTTGATCATTGCTGCCTCCATAATATTGACTTAATGTACAATTGAGCAAAATTAAGTTGTTAGCCGGCGATAAATACCTGGTAAACGTTCAGGTAAGCTAAGCACATTATCAATAATGGTATAACCTATTTCGCCATACAAATCACGTAATTGCTCTTCAGACTCTCTATCAATTGTGATGCAGAAGGGAGTTATATTGTTTATTTTAGCTTGACGTAAAGCAATTTTTGTATCTTCGCGGGCATAACGAGAATCACCATAATCATGATCATAAGGGCGACCATCGCTTAAAATAATTAATAATTTGGTACGAGCGTCTTGTTTTTCTAAACGAGCAGCAGCATGACGAATTGCTGCTCCTAGGCGGGTATTATTTTGATAAGTAATACCTCCAATACGTTTAGCAACTTCTTCTGAATAAGGTTCATTAAAATCTTTAATTACATAAAACTTAACATTACGACGACCTTCGCTAGTAAATCCTTGAATTGAATAGCTATCTCCTACTGCTTCTAATGCTTCACTCATAAGCACTAGACCTTCTTTTTCTATATCTATAATACGTTGTCCTGGTTTAGAGTAAGGCTGATTAGGGTAACGGCTAATAGTGCGGGCAGTTGAACTAGACATATCTAGAAGAAAAGAAACCATTACATCACGTTGACGGCGTAGTTTACGAATATAAACCCGTTCAGATACTAGACCAGATGAGCGCCTATCAATAGCATAATCAATTAGAGCTTGTAAGTCATAATCTTCCCCATCAAATTCTCCTATTATCTTACGTAGATTTTCAGGGCGAAGTAATTGAAATTGGTGACGGATAGAGGAAATAACACCTGAATAACGACCTCTAACACCATCAACAAAACTACGGTTACCAAAAGCATTACGCCGCTCAATTACTCTACACCAACTAGTTCGGTAGTCGCCTAAATCCCTATCCCATTCATCATAGAAAAAGGCTTTGTCCCCTGGCTCTAAACCTTGTTCTGGTACATCTGCTTCTGGAGCTAAACTAGTTAGTATTTCATCAGCAGGGTTAACAATTGGTTCTAATGAGGGTGACCAATAGCTAAAAGGTTCAGTAAGACCTTTAGATTGAGCACGTTGATGAGGTTGGTTGTCAGATTCTGCTGACTCGCTACCAGCATCATTTTCATCTTGTTCAGAATTATTTTCTGAGTCTTTTTCAGACTGCTTTTCTATTTGCTCAGGTTCATTAATTTGTTCTAAAAATTTATAGATTTTTAGTGTTCCCATTAATGTATCACCAACCGTAGAGTTAGCAGTAATATAACGGTCAAAAGTAAGCTCAATTTCTTGAGCTAAATTAGGGTAAAAATCTTTTGCTATAGGTGAAATACCACCTAAAATTGCTTCTTGAAACAACATTTCAAAAGCAACTACATCTTTAGAAAGCTGAGTAAAATCAGGACGAGTACTAATTAGACGGTCTTTAACAAAATCTAAATCTCTTCTTAATCCTCGGTAATTTTGTCGTAGTTTACGATCAATACGACCATTTTCTAGGCTAGTAAAAATACGACGAGCAAGATTTGTGTCAGGAAAATATTCTAAAGTAGCAAGAAAATTGTCACTTGGAATAGTTTTATTACTAGTAGGTTTTTTAGGGTAATGTTGAAATTGTGGTTTAATTTCTAAATTAGCTGCCTCAAGAGAGTTGCAATTGTTTGTATAAGTGTCAAATTCTACTTGACCAGCAGCATGTGCAGCTAATGCTTTATAGAGCTTAAAGTTACTGGCTTCATCTTCAAATTCAGTAATTGCTGAAGGAAGTACAATTGTCCGACCATCTCCAATCTTAAATTCATGTGTATTCTCAGAAATAGGCTTAATTAATATTTCTTTACCTGTTAAACCTTCAATATAAAGCTTTAATGTCTGAGAAATTGATTCTAATGTTAAGCCTCCTTCACTATTATAAAGAGCTTGTCTGCTACGGTTAGATTCTAGGCCATAATAGGCTTGGGCACGGCGATTATCTTTGCCATAGAGTTCTAAGCCATGTAAAGCCCATTCACGGAATTGATCTAGGCTTGCTTGCCTAAGTGCTAAAGGGCTAGCCTTAAAACATTCAACAGCAGAATTAGCACTAGTATTACTAATTTCTATAACAATATTTAATACTTGATTTAAAGCATATGTATTACGTGTTGTATCTCCATAACGTGCTAGGGCAGTAAAAATCTTAGGGCTAATTTTAAGGAAATGATAGCCAGTAGCATTTCCTTGAGCAACAACTAGCAGGCTTAACTCAGTCCAACGCTCAAAAGCTTGTGTATCTGCTAACGCTAGAATTTTACCTGCTGCACGAAAATATTGGAGTGCTACCCCTCCGCTTTTATCTAAGAAAGTATAGGTATATTCAAAAAGTTTTGACCAAGCAGGTTGAGTATGTGGAGTTAATACTTCTGGAATAGAGGTAAAAAACTCTGCTGCTGTACCACCAGAACGATGTACAAAAGCAGTAGTTAACTCTAACATTTGGTTAATTAAGCGATAATCTTGATTTGTAAGCAAACCTAAGTGATTAATTACTTGTGGGGCAGATCGTAGTAAGTCACAGCTATGTTTGACTGAATGTTGGGATACTTCATAACATAAATTTAGTATACGGGCAGTAATTGAAGCATCATTAAACTTAGCTAAAATTTCTGGAAATGACTTAAAACAATCTAATGCTAAACTAGTAGAAAGTGCAGCCTGACGGGAAACTAATGTTAAGCAACGTAGTAAAAAACCTGGTGCAATCTCATTTAATATAGGTAGGCTAGTTTGAAAAAACTCTATTGCAGCATCAGGGTTGGTTGAAGCAAGCCTTTTACCTATTTCACCCCAAGCACGCAGTTCATTTTGTCCTAAAACACGAGCTATTTCTGGAACAATCATTAAAAATTCTATAGAAGCACGTAAGGAAATTGCTGCTAGCGATGTAGTAAGGTCAAGTACTAGTAAAATACGATCAGCAGGGATTAAGTGCAGCTTTACCATAATATTATCTAAAGTTGCGCTTGTTATACCTTTAAGGTGTTTTTGTAATGTACTTTTAATTTGTCCGTCCATTTATTTTGCCTTAAAAATTACGATAGGAGGTAAGAGGGCGAACACATAGGTTCACGGTAAAGAGGGCGAACAGTTCGCCCCTACTATTTAATGTTGTCTAAATTGGGATCAAAACAGCTACGACAACGAGCCTCATATAAATCACTTGCTCCTAATACTACACGTTCTTTGTTAGTAGAAAGACGTTGAGAGTAATTAGCAAGGCTACCACATCTCATACATATAGCATGAGTTTTAGTAATATGCTCAGCAATAGCAAGTAGTTGAGGCATAGGTTCAAAAGGTTTACCTAAGTAATCTTGATCTAATCCAGCAATAATAACTCGCTTACCACTATTAGCTAACATATTACATATGTTTACTAGATCGCTATCAAAAAACTGAGCTTCATCAATACCTACAACATTAGTGGTAGGAAGAGCTTTAGCAAAAAGTTCTGAGGCTGTTTTTACTGCTAATGCATCTATCTTCATTTCGCTATGTGAGATTATATGATTAATTCCATAACGAGTATCAAATTCTGGTTTAAATATTTGGACAGATTGTCGGGCTAATTGAGCACGTCGCACACGTCGAATTAGTTCTTCACTTTTACCGCTAAACATACTACCGCAAATTACTTCAATCCATCCGCCATTACTACGAAAAAAATCCATGTACACTCCTAAATTTTAATTAAAATGTTTGTTATATTTGCTGACAATAGTAATGATTTGATCGCCAAAATAAAAGCGATTTTTGTCATAATTAAACAGTTCAACTAAATTATTAAACAACCTCATTTTACTTATACAATAATAAACTAGTTAATAATATAAGTAGTTTATAGGTTTTGCTTATTTGCACCCAAAAGATTTTTTGCTAGGATCTGGTTTAATCGCATCTTGTCCCTTTTTTAGAAACTTTTCTATAAATATTTTATTAGGTAACATTATGAATATAGATCGGACTTGGACTATTAGCTTTGAAAATAGTGAGCGCAACCTTTTATTACAGGAATTAGAAATGGTTGAAGCACTTAAAGAATTGGGTTGGAAATCTATGTTAATGCAAGTTGCTACAGCCCAACAAACCACTTTGTCCTTTCGTGCTATTGAACGGCTTTCTTTAGAACTTAATATTACTCGTAATCGATTTACTAAACATGTTGCTCATCAAAATTATAATGAAAGATTTCCTCAAATTAATGCTCTAAGCTCAGGGATTGAATTAATTTTATTTTCTTATAAACAAAGAAGTGCTTAAGAGTTAAGGTTAATAACAAAATGTGAAAGAAATTCTTTATTTCCATCAGTTCCAGTGATAGGAGAATCCATTACTCCTAAGCACTTTAGATTAAGACTATTTGCTGCTTTAAGAACTTCTTCTATAACCCTAGCATGTTTACTAGGGTCAGATACTATTCCGCCTTTACCTACTTCTTGAGGGCCAACTTCAAACTGAGGTTTAATTAAAGTGATTATATTGGCCGTATTTGTAACTAGGTTAGGGATCACAGGAAGAATTTTAGTTAAGGAAATAAAAGAGACATCAACTGTAACTATATCAAAGAGATATAAGAAGTCTTCTTTTTTTAAATAACGAGCATTAACACCTTCTATTACTTTTACTTTAGGATGTTGTCTAATACGCCAGTCAAGTTGATTATGTCCAACATCTAGTGCTACAACATGTTGAGCACCATTTTGTAAAAGGCAGTCAGTAAAACCACCAGTAGAGGCACCAATATCTAAGCAGAGTTTATTTTCTATAGTTATAGAGAAATGGCTTAATGCTGCAGCTAGTTTTGTTCCAGCACGAGAAACATAAGGAGGTTGTTCGCCTTTGATGCGAAGTTGGGATTGGGTGTCGATTTTATGGCCAACTTTATCAATTAGTTGATTGTTTGCTAGTACTTGACCAGCGAGGATTAAAGCTTGGGCTTTTTGTCTACTTTCTACTAACCCAAATTCTACTAGGAGTTTATCAATACGTTCTTTTGGCACAGTTTAAGAGAAGGGAGGAGTACAAGCCATGGCTTGTACTCTGAAGAAAGATTACTATCTAGTTGTTATATGGCGAAATGCTGGTTTTGATTTTGAAGAGCTAGTTATTGCATCATAGACATTTACACGTCCGCCAGAAATAGTTTTACCATCTAATGCTTTTGTTTTAGTAGCAGTAGAAACTATACGAGTAATAATTTCTTTAGGGGTTAGGCTAGGATCATTAGCTAGCATTAAGCTTGCTACACCTGAAACATGAGGGGTTGCCATAGAAGTACCACTAAAGAAAGCATAATCATTACCTGGGATGGTTGAGTAAATATCAACACCAGGAGCGCCAATATGCACAGATTTTGCTCCATAGTTAGAAAAACTAGCTAGATTATCTTGGTTGTTTATTGCTGCAACAGATAAAACATTATCTGCTTGATAGGAAGATGGATAATGAGGATAGGTGTCAGTATTAGTTGCACTATTACCAGATGCTGCAACAAATAAAATACCTTCTTTATTTAGAGCTTTAATTGCATCATGTAAGGCTTGTGAATAGTCTCCACCGCCCCAGCTATTAGAAAGTACACGAATGTTAACACCGCGTTTTTTCATTTCTAATGCATAGTTAATGGTTTCTAATGCGTCATTAAGTGAGCCACCACCATCACCTGATAAGAATTTAAGTCCCATTAGTTTAACTTTCCAGTTAACGCCAACAATACCTTCACCATTATCGCCTGCTGCACCAATTGTGCCTGCACAATGAGTACCATGGTCATTGTCATCCATTGGATCGCCACTATCATCAATAGCATTATAGCCATGAATATCATCAATTACGCCATTGTTGTCATCATCAATTCCATTATTAGGGATTTCATTTTCATTTACCCAAATATTAGGACTAATATCAGGATGGCTATAGTCAATTCCTGTATCTACAATACCAACAACTATTTGGTCATCACCAGTAGTTAAATCCCAAGCATTTAAGACATTAATATCTGCCCCGGCTATTCCACCAGGTTTGTCATTAATCTTTTGCCCTACATTAGATAGTCCCCATAATGATTCAAAATAAGGGTCATTAGGTATTAATGACTGCTTATTAGTTGTAGTAGATTCATTAGGTATATTAGATTCAGCATACTCATTATTAGGAATTGTGTAGTGGAAGTTAGGTTCTACATATTCAACATTAGGATCAGCCTTATAGCGAGCAATTACTTCATCAAGGGTTAAATTTTCTGAGCTGGTTATAGAGACAAAAGAAAAGGTAGGAAGTTCACTATAACTGCGCAGTGTATTTACATTTAGTTTGTTAACTAACTGGCTAATCATTGATTGAGGAGTGCCATCTTTAAATTTAATAATTAAATCATAATTTTGTGGTGTGGCAGTTAGAGTTTGTAAACAAGGTGTTGAAGGATTTATTGGTAAAGATTGTTGCCATTCAGACTCAATCATAGATTCTTGATAATTTAATTCTTCTTTAAGCACACCAGCAATATAAGCATAAATGATTACTAATGTTCCTAAAGCAAGATGTAGTAGTGGGGAACGCTTCATAAATTATTTCTCCTTGCTTTCTTTGCTAATTAGCAACTAGCAAAATGCTATGGATATATTTTGTAGTTTTGACCATTAAAATTAAATAAACGGACTTGATTTTTAGCTGCCCTATATTCATAAGTATTGCCTTGACAGCTTAGTTTTAAGAGCCAACCTCTTAACATCATCTGAGCACACATTTCGCCAGCTTTTGCAGCATCTAAACAAGCATTGGAAAATTCTGTTGATTCGGTTGAAGAAACACTAACTGCTGATTCATCAACATTTAGACGGCTGCTTAAGTCTTTGATTGCTAAGTTAGTAGCTTGATTTTGATCTAGTGGCATTGTCCTATTTCAATCTACGCTCCTAATGAAAATAGAAACGGTTTTTAAGAATTTTCTACAGCAATTACAACTTGTAGCTCAAGCTTAAACGCATTTTATTAAAAAAGCAATATTTTAGCTGTAAATACTATAGTTTATAGGTAAGAAATAATATTGTTTAGACAAAAAAATTAGCCTAACTACAAAACATAAATTTTGCAGTTAAGCTAAGGACTTACTTATTGAGGGGTGTAGAAATCAAATAAAAACGGTTATAAAATAATTTAATTATTAATATTTTTGTTAATCTGTCTGTTTGCTAAGCAACTACTATTCCACAAAATAATGATTTTGATAGATCTGATAACTATAGTTAAACCAATAGGTTAGATATTCTAGAAAACCCTTTTAGTTATTTGTCTGAAAAAAATTGACAAAAGCTGGCAGTAAGTAATTAACAAAAACTGTCACTAGAAAAAATCTTTAATTGAGATTAATGTATTATTGAAATTTGTTGATAAAAGGTTGATAATCAAAAACTAAATAAAAAGCTGCTAGTTTGACATATATTGGAGGATTTAAAATATATGATAAAACCTAATGACCAAATAGGCCCTTATACATTAATTCGTCAATTAGGAAAAGGTGGATTTGGAGTAGTCTGGCTAGCAGAACGACGTAGTCAATTAGCTACAGTAGAAGTAGCTATCAAGCTTATTTTAGATGATGAGCCTGATATGGATGCTATTGCTAAAGAGTCTCAAGTATGGGTAAAAGCAGGTGGTCACCCTAATGTTCTTTCTATAATTGAAGCTAATATTTATGATAATCAAGTAGCCATTGTTAGTGAATATGTTCCAGATGGTTCATTACAAGATTTCTTAAAAACTTATAAAGAAGTTTCTTTACAAGATGCATTAATTTTAACTTGTGGAATTTTAGCAGGCTTAGAACATTTACACTCATGTAAAATTCTCCACCGTGACTTAAAACCAGCTAATATTCTTTTAAATAAAGGCGTTCCCCGGTTAGCAGATTTTGGTTTAGCAAGAGTAATGAAATCTTCTAGTAATTCTGGAAGTATTGCTGGAACACCTTCCTATATGGCACCAGAAGCCTTTGATGGTAAACGCTTTGTACAATCAGATATCTGGTCAGTTGGAGTTATTCTTTATCAATTATTATCTAGACAACTACCTTTCCCTCAAACGGATATGACTGCTCTAATAGGTGCTATTATTAACCGCGAGCCTCAACCTTTACCAAGTAATATACCTAATTCTGTACAAGAAATAGTAAAAAAAGCTTTGCATAAAGATATTAGTCATCGTTTTCAATCTACTACAGACATGAGACTAATTTTACAAAAAATTGCTGCAGAATTAGATTTACCAACATTAGAGAGTGAAATTACTACAGCCCATCTTTCTTCTTTATCTGTTGCTGCTACTACAAAAATTAGTAAGGACAAGAGTGACACTTTTAGTAATAGATTAAATACAAATACGCTACCACAAAATGATTTTCTAAATAACCCTTATACTCCTAATCAAACATTAAAACAGACTGAAAAGGTAGTACGACCTTTTCAAATGGTTCCACCAACTGAAGTTATAGCGCCTAGTAAATGGAAAACTTATGTTGGCTTAGGCATTTTAGCTTTAGGTATTCCATTGGGAGGTTTTACTTATTTTAAATCTCAAACAGAACAAAGTGATCTTATCAAACAAGCAGGATTAACTAGTGAAAAAAATGTTGGGGCAGTTGTTGTTGATGATAAATCTGATTCCTTATCTAATGCATCCACTTTATCTACTCAATCTATTGACCAAGAACAAATAGCTTGGCAAAAGGTAAACAATAAAAAGTTAACAGAACTTACTCCAAAAGATGTTAAAGCCTATTTAAATGAATTTCCTAATGGCTCACATGCAGTTGCTGCAAAAGAATTACTTAAGAGTTTAGAGAATAAAGATGCTTCTCAAACCAATTCACAGCCTAACACACAAACAAACGAGCCTGCTAATAAAGAGACTACTTCATCTAGCCAAATTGCTAGTTCTTCTAGTTCTGGAATGTATATGAAAACAAGTAATGGTAATGTGGTTGAAGTAGAAGGTTTAGGCAACGATAGGACATCTAATAGAGCGCCTGATGATTATTCTAGAAATACAAATCCTGGTGTACCTCCAAATAATAGACCTCCTAAGAATTATTTAGATCAACCTAATGGAGCAAAACCTAGTAGCTTTAGTAATATTGATGGTAATTGGAGAGAAATGGACGGCCCTTATAGAGGTAGAGTGATAACAATTCAAAATGGGAAAGTTGTAAGTTCTGGTGATAACTCTATGGTAAGTTACTCTGAAAGATCTAATAACACTATAGGATACAAATCTTTTAATAATGGTATAGAGTCTTCAGCTTCAATACAATTACTTTCTGATAGAGAGGCTATAAAAACCTGTTATCAATACAAAAAACCTCCTATTAAAATTACGCTTGTTAAACAGTAGTAGCTAGTACTAGTAACTAGAGTTAGTCGGAATTACAGGTTTAGTTTCTATGTTTTGGTTTGATTTATTTCTATTTTGCTAAATCAAGTGGATCAATACCTTTATCCAAACTAAAAGAAGCTCCTACTGCTCCTACTACACAAGATTTACGGTTTAATCCTGCTTTTTGGCGAATGCGATAAACTGCTTCTAATCCTGTACAATGTGCTCCAATAAAATTCTTAGTACCAAATTCTTTTAATTTTTCTGCTGTCCAATCAAGTTCTTTATCAGTAGCTTCAAATAAATGAAATCCACCAATTGCTGCAAGAATAGGGTTTTTTCCAAGAGTATTACGAGCATGTTCTAATGTATTAATAATACCTGCATGACCACAGCCTGAGATTACTACTAAACCATCACTTGTATTAATTATTAAAGAAAGTTCTTCTGGGATAGTATCTTCTACAATACCTTGAGGGGTTTTTAATTTTCTTTGTCCACTAACATTTTTTTCTGGGTGTATACGAGCAATTGACCCTGTAACCCAAACCCCAGGAGCTAGTTCTTCGGCTTTAGTATGTTCAATAAATTTTCCTCCAATACGCTTATAACGTGAGCTAAGTGCAATCATATCATTACCTTCAGCTCCAGATTTTAATGGACGACTCCAAAACATTTCTTTTCCAACATGTGCACGACTAAGAGCCGCAGGGTTTTGTCTTAGATACTCTCGACGTAACTTAAGTAAACCTCCTGTATGATCAGAATGATTATGGCTTAGAATTACATCTTGAATTTTAGATAAATCAATATTTAATTCACGAGCATTTTTAAGTACTGTTTCTGGTAACGCTCCTGTATCAAAAAGGATACTATATCCATCTGCTTCTACTAGAGCTGCAAAACCCCATTCACCAATGCCTGCATCAGCTACCATAGTAGACAATATTTTTATATTCAATGATTTAACTTGATGATCTGATTTTCTATCAGTTGGATCATTATATGAGTTGCCTATTGAGATACAAAAAAATAAAACCGCTAAAATTTGAAAAAAATAAGATATTTTCATAATAAGCCTATAATAAAAGTATTAAGGGTAACCCTAATAAATAGAATATTAAACAAGAAAATGGTTTTTTACTTAGCTGCCATGATAATTTACTCACTTAATAAATGGAATGTAGATTTGATATATTTTCAAATAATTTGATATAACATTAGTCTTACCATTTTTTCTAAATGTAAATTTTTCTAAATGTAAATAAAAATTAAAATTTTTAGGGAGAGGTAGCAATGGGCAAAAAAGGCTTTAATTTTCAAAGCTGGTATGAGGAAACGTTGGTAGAAAAAACCCGTTTAGAAACAGAATTAGCACGTGTTTCTAAACTCTCAGAAGTTCTATCATCTTTGAGTGCTTCAGATAAAACTCGCAGGCTTCAACAACCTGGTGAAATTACTTCAGTTGCATTAGATAGGGAATTTGAACAGCTTTCCACCCTCAACAAAAAGATTCAAGTCTTGTATTTTTTAATTGACACCATTCGCACCCTCTCAGCAGAAACCAACCCTGCACAAAGACAAAATTTAATTTTAGAAAGAGCTGCAGAACTTGTTGATGCTGATCAAAGTGCACTCTATGTAGTAGATGCAAACACTAGTCACTTAAAAGTAAAAGTTAAAGATCAAGAACGTCTAGAAACAGATGATTTTCCTCCTAATGTAGGTTTAGCTGGTTATGTTGCTAGTAGTGGTAGGACTGTGATGGTTACAGATCCAAATAAAAACCAGCATTTTTACTCAGAAATAGATGAAAAACCTGTTTATCGAGTAAAAAATATGATTGCTACTCCTTTACGTAACGAAGAAGGAAATGTTGTAGCCGTGCTAGAAATTTTTAATAAAAACACAGGTAGTTTTACTTCTGAAGATGAATATTTATTACAAGCTTTTGCTGCTCAAGCAGCTATGGTAGTAAATAAAGATTCTAATGAAAGCTCAGAATTAATAGTTAGTAAAACTATGTTATTGATTATGAAAGCATTAGCTAGTGGGTTAGATACAGATAATTTGTTGCAATCATTAATGAAAAAAACCTCTCAAGTAATGAGTGCTGATCGTAGTACGCTTTTTCTTATTGATTTTGGGACAAGAGAACTTTGGTCAAAAGTAGCTGAAGGCACAGGAATTAATGAAATTCGCTTTCCTATGGAATTAGGTATTGCAGGTTATGTTGCTACTAAAGGAGAGCTAGTAAATATCCCTGATGCTTACCAAGACTCTAGATTTAACAAAGAAATAGATATTAAGACAGGCTATTACACTCGCACTATTCTTTGTGCTCCTATTAGAAATGATGTGGGTAAAATTATTGGGGTAATGCAAGTTTTAAACAAAAAAGAAGGGGTTTTTGATGAAAAAGATGAAAGATTAATAGGGTCTTTTGCTACACAGGTTGGTAAAGTACTAAAAAGCGCCCAATTCTTAATTAACCTTATTACAATAATGGAGCAAATGGGGGAATCATAAATTAATTAACAAAAACTAGTGATTAGATTTTATTTGGTAGGTTATTAAGAATTTATTCTAGTCACTAGTTTAATATCATTTATGTTTTATGTTTAAAACTTTAGGCCTTTGTTTATAAAAACAGAAAAATTTCTCACTGCTTTGGGTAAAAATCAACACTATCTTTAATCCTACTACTTAAAACACTAAATAAATCAATAAGATAACATCTTCTATTGTCTAACCTTGTTTTTGGCATAACTCTTGCAGTAACGTTAAACAGCAGTAAAAATAACAACAAAAATAATGGCAAACAAGGAGGATGTTATGTTAACCAACACTTCTAGAGAACAACGTAAAGAAAATAGGGATGTTAGTTACTATCCCCGCTCATATGTAAAAATTAAAGCCTTAGAAGATTATGAGTTTACTGGTGGGCTTATTGTAGATAGCAGTAGTTCTGGATTAGGTGTTGTCACTTCTTTATCGCTTCCTGTAGGTACAAAAGTAGCAATAAATTTAGATGATGAATATTCTGCAATTGGGGAAGTTGTAAGTATTGAAGATGAATGGGGCGATTGGGAATGGTCTGGAATGATGCGAATAGGGATTCAACTCACTGATAAAAATAATTGGCCAGTTTAAATAACTATTCTTAAATAATAAGCATCATATTCATTAAGTGATAAGCCAAATTAATCGACCTAAAAGCTAAACTACTTATTATTTTTGCTAAGCTATTAAAAGTTATTTCTATTTTAAGGAGCAAATATATGGGGATAGCAAGTGTTAGTAACAAAGCAACTTATCGATCACAAATACGTAATCACCGTAGAGTATTTGTTGAATTAAAATCTGTGGGAGAAAAAGACAAAGATTTTGTTGATGCTTTAACTACAGATTTTAGCGATTCGGGAATAGGAGTACTTACTTATGTTACTTTTCCCATTGGCACAGAAGTAGAAGTTAGTTTAGAAGAGAATGTTGCTATAAAAGGTGAAGTTGTTAACATTGAACCTTGGCCAGGATATGATTTAGTAAGATTAGGAATACGTTTTTTGGAAAAGACAGACAATTGGTTAGTGTAATCTCCTTGTTTATATTGAGTTGTTTTTTGCCCTCAATAGCCTAGCCTTTGACTTGGGTAAAAGCAAAGAAAGTTATTCTTTTACCCAGGTCTTTTTTTATAAGCTAATTGACGGGCAGTTGTAAGTAATATTTCTAGTTTAGCTTGTGAAGAAGCCTCACAATAGAGTCTTAACACTGGTTCAGTACCAGATTGTCTAAGCAATAGCCAACTCCCATCAGTAAAAATCAATTTAGTCCCATCTAAAGTCTCAACACTTGCGATTTCTTCCCCTGCTAAATTTGATGGAGGGGATAATTTCATATCTTCTACAAAAGCTTTTCCTATATTAATGTCTATATGTAAGTCTAGACGGTCATAATAAAATCTACCAAACTCTTGCCAAATGCTTTCTAATAGCTCAGTTGGTGTTTTTTGACTAGTAATTATTGCTTCAGCTAATAAAAGGCTATTTAATATTCCATCACGCTCTGGAATATGGCCTTTAATACCAATTCCTCCAGATTCTTCACCACTAATAAGAATGTCTTTGGATAGCATTAATTCTGCTAGGTATTTAAACCCAATAGGAGTTTCATAAATTGGTAGCCCATAATGTTTTGCAATACGCTTTACTAAAACGCTTTGCGAAAATGTTATTGCTACACCACCACGCCAAGCCCGTTCTTTAGCCAAATGTAGCAGTAAAATAGCTACAATTTGATGTGAACTAATAAAATTACCTAAATCACTAGCGGCTCCAACTCTATCTGCATCACCATCTGTTGCTAAACCTAAAAGGGCAGAATGTTCTTTTACTGCTTCAAATAAAGCAGACATATTAGAGGCAATAGGCTCAGGATTAACCCCACCAAAATAAGGATCTCTATTTGCTCTGATAGTAGTAACTTTGCATTTTCCTCCATTTAACAAATGCTCTACCCAACGTCCTCCACTTCCATGCATTGAGTCTACAACTAGATGGCTATTAGAGGCTTTAATTCGTTCTAAATCAACAATGTTTGCAATATGGCGACCATAAGTTATTGAAGGTTGTAGCGCTTTAATCTGTCCTATCTTTACTGCATCTGTAAAAGAAGTAGTTAGAGGCAAGGTTTTATTAAGTTGGGCTTCAATTTGTTGTGTCATTTCTGGAGGAGCAGAACCACCAAATGAGGCTTTGACCTTAAAGCCATTAAATTCAGGAGGATTATGACTAGCGGTAATAACTACTCCAGCCGCTAGACCTCGGGTTTTTACTTCAAAAGAAACCATTGGAGTAGGCACAGCATCATCAAAAAGTAGCACTTGAAAATTATTAGCGGCTAATTGGGCTGCTACTTCTCTAGCAAAATGCTCTGAAAGAAACCTACAATCATAGCCAACTGCTAAAGTTCTATTTGTCAAAACCTGAGAGTTTAAATAATCTACTAATGCTTGAGTAACAATAGCAACATTTTGAAAAGTAAACTCTTTTGCAATAACAGCACGCCATCCATCTGTACCAAATTTAATCATTGAATTTAATTTCTCCTAAATATCAATTAATTCCAAATAATGCTAAGTAAGTGAACCTACTTGGCTAAAATCCGCAATAATAGTGTTATTGCCTAATATAGAGCCATTTGAGATATTAGCAGAAGTTTTAATTAAACAGCTTTCACCAATAATTGCTTTTTCAATAACTACATTAGCTTCTATTATTGAATTAGGTAGTAGTACAGAGTCTTTTATTTGAACACCTGTTGCAATTCTACAGTTAGCACCAATTACAGAGTTATTAATAACTACATTTGGGTCTAAACTAACAGTTTCATCAATTAAAGATAAATCATCAACTTGTGCTAATTGCCAATTTGCTAAACGATTACGATTAGGATTATAAGCAAGCTTATTTGCTAGAACATCTAGATTAGCTTGTAAATAGCGTGCACTAGTCCCTATATCTAACCAATATTCTTTACTAATAACAGAGTAGAAAGGTTCTTTTTCTGCTAGGAGTTTAGGAAATAATTGGTACTCAAAAGAATGCTCTTGATTACTAGGGATATATTCTAGAGCTTTAGGTTCCAGTACATACATTCCAGCATTAATTGTGTTACAAGTAATTTCATTTGCTTTGGGTTTTTCTAAAAATCTTAGTACCTGCCCATCACTACTTGTTTCTACTAGTCCATAAGCAGAAGGATTTTCTACTGGAACTAAAATAATAGTTGCAGTTGCCTTATGTTTGCGATGTTCAGCCACAGCAGCAGCCATATCTATATTAGTAAGAATATCTCCATTAAACACAATGGTAGTAGTATTAATTAAAGATTCTGCATATTTATAAGCTCCAGCCGTTCCTAGTGGGGATGATTCAACTAAATAGCGTATTTTTAACCCTAACTTTTCACCATCACCAAAGACTTCCATAATTTTTTCTGGCTGATAGGAAAGCCCTAAGATTACTTCTTTTACACCAGCTTTTTTTAACATTTCTAGTTGATAATAAAGAAAAGGGCGATTAGCAATAGTTGTGATAGGTTTAGGAGTAGAAAGAGTTAATGGACGTAAGCGTGTCCCTTTACCACCAGCTAAAATTACAGCTTGCATTGAGAATACCTCTTAATAAAAAATAAAACCCGAATTCTAGCATAAAATTTTAGTAGTGAGAGTAGCAAGAGTAGCACAAGATAATAGTGTTTTTTTCTGTTAATGTTGTAACATCTACATTTGTTTTTCTCACTTTACTTATAGGAAAGAAAGATCAATGTCAGAAAACTTGCAAGGACATAACATTAATATTACTAGAACAGCCAGATATTACACTCTAGGAGAGCCTTCTAGTGCTACAGAAGAGGTTTGGTTTGTTTGTCATGGACAAGGACAATTAGGAGCTTATTTTATTAAACATTTTCGAGGTATTGCCCAAGAAAACCGCTTAATTGTTGCCCCAGAAGCCTTATCACGCTTTTATTTAGACAATATGGGTGGACGAGTGGGGGCTTGTTGGATGACTAGAGAAGATAGATTGAATGAAATTAACGACTATGTAAACTACTTAGACAAACTTTATGAACAAGTTACAGCAGAAATCACTAATCCTAATATTAAGTTACAGGTGTTAGGTTTTTCCCAAGGTGTAGCAACTGCTTGTCGATGGATAGGATTGGGTAAGCCAAAACCTGTTGATAAATTTATACTTTGGGGTGGAATAACTCCGCCTGATTTAGATTTAACGGCTAATTCAATATTTTCTCGTCTAAGAATGTTTTTAGTAGTAGGAGATAAGGATCAATTTGCTGATGCTAGTGTAGTAGAACATGAAGAAAAAAGATTAAAAATTGATAATTTGTCTCATCAATTAATCACTTATGATGGAGGCCATCAGCTAAATATAGAGGTGATTAAAACTTTAGCAGAAAAATAGTTAGCTTGATATCTATATGGAACTTTGTAAATAATTTATTCTAAAGCGATTAAATATAACAGAAATAAACTGATTATCTTAATCTTAAGCCCAAACAGGGTTTTTAAATAGACCAGTCTTTTAAGACTGGTCAGTAAATTTATAATTCATCTTTTACTTAAGGAAGTTAAATTATGAGATCAGGGCCAATAGCAATTGAAATAGCTGCTTGTACAGATGTTGGTTTAGTACGTAAAAATAATGAGGATTATTTTTTAATAGCAGACTTAACCAGTGGTAAATCATTGGGAGATATTTACAAAGGTGAAAAAAATTCTAATACATTATCAATATTGCTAGCGGTATCTGATGGTATGGGAGGCCAATTAGCAGGAGAAGTAGCAAGTCAATTAGCTGTTAATGCATTATGGGATAATTTGGTTAAATCTTCACATATTCCAGCTTATGATAGGCTAGTTAAAGCAGTAGAAGATGCAAATTATCAAGTATTTCGCGAAGGTCAGCGGCCAGAATACCGAGGTATGGGAGCAACTCTTACAGCAGCCTTAGTTGAAGGTGATCAGGTTTATATTGCTGAAGTAGGTGATAGTCGAGCTTATCTTATGCGGGATGGTCGTATTAAACAAGTAACTACAGATCAGTCTTTAATAGAAGTATTAATATCTAGGGGGTTAATTTCTCCTGCTGATGCAGAAAAATCTGCTAACCGAGGAATCCTTTTACAAGCTATTGGAGCTAAAGAAGAAATCCAAGTTGCTGTTACTGCATTACCGCTACAAAGTAACGATTACTTACTTTTATGTAGTGATGGTCTTTCAAACAAAGTTAAATCTGCAGAAATTGCACAATTTATTACTAAACGGGGAACAACTCAACCAGCTTGCCAAGATATGATTGTGGCTGCTCGACATCGTGGGGGAGAAGATAATATTACTGCTCTACTAGCTAAATTTAGTGGTCTAGGGTTACCTACTAAAATTTCTAATGGGAAAATTACTACAACATTACAAGCACTTTCTACTTTTGATCCAGATCGCCCTAAACCAAAAAGGCGAACTCAGAGATTATCATCTCTTTCTATGGCTGATAAAGCAGCTAGATATTCTAGTACTGTTGGGGGCTTAAGCGCTAATAATCGGGATCTTAATAGCTATCCACAAAAAGAATTACTTATGGCTGAGTTTGAACGACTTTCCCATCATTTAGACAAAGCTTCAGATTCTCTACGCTCAGAAATGGAGGCTTTACGTTTAGCCGCAGAATGGTTAGAGCAAAATGGATCAGTTAATCGACAATTGCCAGAAATTTTTAGCAAGATGCGTGGCGCAGAGTCAACTTTAGAACATACACGTAAAACAATTGCTGAAGCTAAAGAATTACTTAAGAAAAAATAAGGGAAACAACACAAATTAACTAAATTATAAGGAGTCCTGTGTCAAAGCTTGAATATAAACCAAACCGTTACTTTTTAGATTTGCTAATAAAAGCTGGATTTACTCGTAGACAAGCACAAGAAGTATTTAATGTCTTATTTAGTCATATTTACGAAACTTTACTTAGTGGTAAAGCAGCACAAATAAAAGGTTTTGGCACTTTTCAAGTTTATTCAAAAGATAGGAAAAAACTAAATAATAAAAATGATAATCAAAAACTAGTAAGGTTTTATCCTAGTAGCGCTCTTAAATTATTGATTGAGCATATTGCACAACAAGTAATTACTGACTTACCAGAAGTTAATAAACCGCTACCAAAAACTAACTTACCAGAAAAGCTAGCCCCTATATCCATAGACAAGGCACATGTAGAGGAAGAAGATTTTCCTACTATACCAGATGAAGAATTGGAACAGATTGCTTTATCTGTCAAAAATGATTTAGTCAAAGAAGAACTTACCCTTGAGCAACGCCAAGCAGAATTTGATGTTCACTATAATATCGGTATTGCTTATAAAGAGATGGCACTTTATCACCTAGCAATAGAAGATTTAGAAAAAGCAATTGGTTTATTGGAAAACCACTTAGCTAGTAAGGAACAAAAACGTAGCTATATTCAATGTTGTGAAATACTTAGTCTATGTTATAGCGCAATAGGGGATTTTGATAGGGCAGAAAATAGGCTAGTAGCAGGAATGAAACTAGCTAAACCAACTGAAACTGAATATAAGGCTTTGCGATATGATTTGGCTTTAATTTATGAAGCTACTGATCGTATAGAGCAAGCAACAGAAGCTTTTTTTGATGTTTATGCTATAGATATTAATTTTCGTCGTGTAGGACAAAAATTAAAAACTTTACAAAGCCGTTATATCAAAAGAGCTAGGGACGAGCGCAAAAATCAACTTATTCCTGTATTAGTTCGAGGTAAAACCATTACAGGAGAACGTTTTGAAGAAGAAACTTTGATTGTTAATGTTTCAAGACGAGGTGCTGGACTACGTATTTCTTATCAACCCCAACCAAATAGCTTTTTAGAGCTACGTTTTTCAGATGCTCAAAGAGTTAAAGTTGCCAAAATAGTTTGGTGTGTTCCTGCCACTAGCCCAACAGGAGGTTTTCAAGCTGGGGTACTAATTTATCATGAACCACCTAAATAAAGTAGGGACAGGTTTATGAGTCTGTCCCTATACTTCTGATTAGGTTAAGCAAGCATTAATTAAGCACTAGCAGCAGGGCGAGGACTAGCCTTTTTGCTTTCTTTGGGTTCTTTAGCTTCTTCAGCAACTTCATCAGGGAAGAGCTTATCAATTATTGGGAGATTAAGAGTTTTACGAACTTCTTGCTCAATCCTAGTACACAATTCTTTGTTTTGAGCTAAAGCATTTTTTACATTATCACGACCTTGGCCAAGACGCTCTCCTTTATAGGCAAACCAAGCACCGCTTTTATCAACAATCTTATGTTCTACAGCCATATCTAGTAGATCGCCAGTTCGGGAAATACCTTCCCCATACATAATATCAAATTCAACTTCTTTAAATGGTGGAGCAACTTTGTTTTTGACTATTTTAACGCGAGTACGATTACCAGTAATGTTTTCACCATCTTTAATTGGGCCAATACGACGTATTTCAATACGTACAGATGAGTAGAATTTTAATGCTCGACCACCTGTAGTAGTTTCTGGTGAACCAAACATAACACCAATTTTTTCTCGGATTTGGTTAATAAAAATTAAACATGTGTTAGAACGAGATACAGCAGCAGTTAATTTACGCATTGCTTGTGACATTAAGCGGGCTTGTAAACCTGGTTGACTATCTCCCATATCACCATCTAATTCTGCACGGGGAACTAAGGCTGCTACCGAGTCGATAACTATTACATCAAATGCTCCAGAGCGAGTTAGTTGTTCAGTAATTTCTAAAGCTTGTTCACCGCTATCAGGCTGTGAAATAAATAATTCGCTAATATTAACACCTAGTTTGCCAGCATAGTCTGAATCCAGAGCATGTTCAGCATCAATATAGGCTGCTGTGCCTCCTAAGCGTTGGGCTTCGGCTACTATATGCAAAGCAAGAGTAGTTTTACCAGAGCTTTCTGGGCCATAGATTTCTGTAATACGACCACGAGGAATACCTCCAATACCAATAGCAGCATCAATACTAAGACAAGTTGAAGAGATTGCTAAAATATCAGCTATTTTTTTATCGCCTAAGCGCATAATTGCGCCTTTACCAAATTGTTTTTCTATTTGTGCTAAAGCCATTTCGATTGCTTTACTACGTTCTGTTTTGAGGTCTGCCATAATTGTTGTTGCCTTTCTATCTTTATAATTTTTTATTGGGTTTCTATATTATTGCTGGTAAAGCTGTTAGTGAAATATAGGCAAAAAGTTGCCTAATGTCAAGCAATAAATGCAGAAGAAAAAAAATATATATACATTTGGGGTAGATGCAAAAAAAAGTTTTTTCTGGCAAATAACCCCCCATATTATATAAGGAAATAAGTTTTAGGTTATTATTGGATTGGACAGTTTTATTGAGGAACTGAAGAGGATTTTTCAACTTGGCTTTCTAGTTCTTGTTTTTTCTTAACACGTTGTTGATAAAGAGTGTTTTCTAAATCAGTTAATTTAGTTTTTAACTCAAAAAGATGATTTTGTACTTGTTCTTTATTATACTCTTGTTCATTGATTTTAATGGATTTGTTATAACTTTGATTTCCATTATTATCAACTGATGTAACATTAAGTAATTGTAGGGCTGCTTCAAATTGACCTATTTCTTTTCTTACTTCGCTACGTTCTTTTATTGTAGTTTGTTCACCTTCATAAGTAGCTAATTTGTCAGCAGCTTTTTTTGCAGCTTGCTCACGACGATAACGTTCTATTTCTCCTGGTGCCAAGCCAATAATATCTAATTCTCCTTCTGGTAGTGAAGCTAGTTCATCAATAGGCAAATTAAAGTTTCCAATCCCGCGTTTTGCTTGGTAATGTAGTGGTATTCCTAAAATAGTCCTTTGATAATCAACACGCACTACTACTTGGCGATTAGGTGGATCGACTGTGATATGTACATTTTCTTGAGGAATTTTTAGTCCTCTTTGCTCAATAGCAATACGAGTACGCTCGCGCAAGGTTTTAACTGTAGTGTTTGTATCTCCAAGAGCTACACGTAAATCATCTTCTAATAAACGTCTTTGAGAATATTGCATTGTGAAAGTTACTATAATGTAAATAACTAAAACTGCTACACAAAGCTCTACCATTCGTTTAATAAAAACACGGCTAGCTTGTTCGCTTTCTTCTTTTTTAGCTGCTTCTTCCATTGGGGTTAAAGGCTGGAAGGCATGAGGGAAAATTTGCTCGATAATTTTTCTAAACTCTGGAACAGTTCCAACCTCTTGCCAAGGACTATTACCTAAGCGTGCTTTATGTGTATGACGTATACGTCCAGCACGGATCATTGCTTCTACTTCTTCTGGAGATTGGTTTTCATAGATAAACCCATTTGTATCAATTTGCCAAACTTTAGGCATTAATTTAGAAGTTTGATATTGAGCAGCATTTTCGTTATTAGCGCTAGTAGGTTCACTAGCAGTTTGTGTATTAGATTTATTAAGCTCTACTTGGACAGTTTCAGCTTCTGATTTACTGGCTGCTTTGGCTTTAGCTTTTTCATATTGTTCTGTTGCATAAGTAAGCATTTCGCTACCATCAGTAACTAGTAAAGGATCATAGACTGTAGCAGCTTTTGTTATTGCATTACTCTTATCATCAGCTTGGGCTTCTAAGGTTCTATCTACTGAATTTATAGGAGTCTTTTGATCTTGTTGATAGGCAATAGTTTGACTATTACTTGAGTTGTTGACATTACTAGATTCGGTTTTTTCTGTTATAGATTCAATCTTAACATCTGCTCCAATTGCACGTAACTTTTCTGCTACTTTTATAGCTTCTTGTTGTGAAGAAGTCTTTTTTACACTAAGTTTACGCCCTTTAAGTAACTCCTGAGCATTAGCTTGAGAGAGTCCAAAGCTACGTTGTAGACCATCTAGAAGCTTTTTTTGACCTGCTTCTGAAGTATCAAGCACTCCTTGAAAAACCACACGCCATTGAGTAGGGTCGCCACTTGATTTAATAGGCCCATTATTAGGTATCCCTGAAATAGTTAAAGCGGCCTCAAGTTGATTAGACAAATCTAAAGCACTTTGTTGACGTCGAGAAGCTTGTTTATCTAAGGCACGCATTACAACATGTGCTAGTGGTTCAGGCACATCTGGGCAGAGTTTTTTTAGCGGGGTTGGGTCTTTTGTAACATGTTGAACAATAACGGCTGGTGCTGATGTAGCTTGAAATGGAACATGTCCAGCAAGCATTTCATAAAGTATGATACCTAGAGAGTAAATGTCTGATAAATAATCAATACTTCCTCCGCTACATTGCTCAGGAGACATATAATGAGGAGTACCTAAGACACTATCGGTTTTAGTAATTTGGTTTTGTTGTTGTGAATCTTTAAGTTTAGCAATACCAAAGTCTAAAACCTTAACTACTTCTTGACCATCAATAATCTCAATCATTACATTATCTGGTTTAAGATCACGATGAACAATACTTGCTCTATGAGCAGCACCAATACCTGCACAAATTTGGCGTGCTAGGTTTACAGTTCTTTCTGGTGAAAGTCGTTTTTCTCTTTCTAGTAATTTTCTTAAAGTTACACCATCAACATATTCCATTACTAGATAAACAATATCATCACTAGTTTGTCCAAAATCAATAACTGACACTGCATTAGGGTGTTTAATACGTGCTGAAGCATCAGCCTCTCGTTTAAAACGCTCATAGCAAGTTGGATCTTCTGTCATATCACGAGAAAGCACTTTAACAGCTACTTGTTTATTAAACTTTGTGTGATGAGCAATATAGACTGATCCCATTCCACCACGACCAATATGGCGGTCTAATTTATATTTATCATCTAGGATCACTCCTATTAGTAAATCACTAGTAGAAGGTTTTTTGCTCATTAACACCTCAAAAACTATATTAAAAGAATTGTATTTGTAAAAAGTTTAATAATTAAGGAATCAAGAAAAATACACTATAAATTATTAGAAACTAATTTTAAGCAGAAATTACGGTTATGTCTCCAATTATTTTTTTTATAGAAAACAGTTTTGCCTGATATTACCAAAAAAATAAAGTTTTTCTAAATAAAGTAACTTCTTAAAATTAAATATTTTAAGAAAATAATTATTAACAGACTATCAGAAAATAAATATTTTTGTGTCTATTATGGATGCTAGCTGTGGGTTACCACAATGTTGATTATAGATAGGCCAGCTACAATGGGCTAGCTTAACTATTAAAATATTACAGATAATATTTAGCTTAAGTAAACTAGTGTACTATAAAGGAGTGAGGAAATGGTTAAAAAAATTATTGCAATAACGATTATTTACTTATTTACTGTTGCTGCTTGGATGATTTTAGGAGCAACAATATTTTCTCGTACTTATTCTTTAGATGGGAGATTAGATAGTAAGGTCGAATCAACCTGGGGTTCAGCTCATAATCAATCACCTCCAACAGCCGTTTGCGAGAAAATTATTTCTAAAGAAGTAAAAAGCGTAGAAGGGGAAAAGTTAGTTGTTAGAACTGTTGAGGAAAAAATTATCACTCCACTACCCTTAGAAAATAGCGATATTAACTTAGATTTTGACTTAGAGCATCGCCAAAAAGGACTACTTTGGTATAACACTTATAAGGTTAACTTTAGTGGTGTATACACTTTTCTTAATAATACAGAAGGTAACAAAATCAATTTTACTTTTAATTTTCCCTCTTCTAATGCTATTTATGCAGACCTGATTTTTACAGTTAATGATGTAGCTGTTAATTTAACCAATACAGATAATGTTGCTAATGCAATTGCTGATGTTGAGATTGGTAAAACTGCAGTCTTAAAAATAGCCTATCGTTCACAAGGTCTAGATAACTGGCTCTATAACTTTGGGTCAAATGTAGCTCAAGTAAAAAACTTTAATATGAAGATGAAAACAAATTTTAGTGATATTGATTTCCCAGAAAATACACTTTCACCTTCAGAAAAACATGAAATACCTAAAGGATGGGAATTAAATTGGTCTTATAAAAGCTTGGTTTCAGGTTTTAGAATTGGTATGGTAATGCCTGAAAAACTCCAGCCTGGCCCATTAGCAGGAAAAATTAGCTTTTTTGCTCCTGTCTCTCTATTTTTCTTTTTCTTCTTAATGTTTATTATTACTACCTTACGCAATATTGCTATTCATCCTATGAACTATTTCTTTATTGCTACAGGTTTTTTTGCTTTTCATTTATTACTTGCCTACTTAGTTGATCATATCTCAATTCATAATGCTTTTGTACTTAGCTCAATAGTCTCAGTGTTTTTAGTAGTGAGCTATTTGCGTTTAGTAGTAGGCACAGAGTTTGCGGCTAGAGAAGCAGCTTTAGCACAAATTGTTTATTTAGTTTTATTTTCTTATGCCTTTTTCTTTAAAGGTTTTACAGGATTAGCTATTACTATTGGTTCTATTTTAACGCTATTTGTAGTAATGCAACTAACAGGAAAAATACATTGGGAAGAACAATTTAACCCTAAAACTGTCTATATACCAAAAGATCCACAAGGTGATAAGCCTCAACCACAAGAAACAGAAGCGGTTAAGGAATAATAGCTAAAATGAGAAACAAAGAAATAATGACTGTTCTATTTGCAATTTTACTAGTAATAGGTTTTGGTCTTTATTATTTTGGTAGAGGGCTTTGGCATCCACAATACTTAAAAGCTGTAGGTAAAAGAACGGTTTCTGATGTAGTAAAGGTTTATGGAAAAGATGCTCGTAGTAGGCTAAGCCCTTATTTTGAAAAAGCTAATATTAGTTATCCTCCTCAAGAATTAGTTTTTGTAGGCTTAAAAGAAGAAAAAACTTTAGAAATTTGGGCAAAACATGAAAAAGACTGGAGGTTAATTCGCTCTTATCCTATTAAAGCTGCTAGTGGAGAGGCTGGCCCAAAACTACGAGAAGGAGATCGTCAAGTACCAGAAGGTATTTATAAAATTATTGGGCTAAACCCTAATAGTAGCTACCATTTATCAATGAAAGTCAATTACCCTAATGAATTTGATTTAGAACATGCCAAAACAGAAGGTAGAACAGAGCCAGGAGGAAATATTTTTATCCATGGAAAAGCTGCTTCTATAGGGTGTTTAGCAATGGGAGATGAGGCTATTGAGGAACTATTTGTTTTAGTTAGCGATGTAGGAAAAGAAAGCGTAAAAGTGATTTTAACTCCTTATGATTTTAGAAAAAAAGAAATAGATTACTCACATAGTAAAGATCTAAATTGGGTTCCAGGCTTGTACAAAGAAGTTGATCAAGAATTACAAGCACTTAAATAATAGTATTCTGAGGATTTATCCAGTAAATTTATAGCCTAATCCATGCACTGTAAGGATATATTGTGGGTGTTTAGGGTTAGGCTCTAGTTTTTGTCTTAACCATGCTACATGAACATCTACAGTACGAGTAGAAAGCATAGCGTTATATCCCCATACTTCATCTAAAAGATCATCACGAGACAAAATATTTCCACGACGTTCAATTAAATGACGTAACAGCTTAAACTCTTTAGCTGAAAGCTCAATGGTTTGACCATCTTTTGTTACTTCAGCACTACGAAAATCTATTCTTACTGTAGCAAATTGATAAATATCTGCTGAAAGCGTTTCTGTTGAAGGTGCACGTCTAAGTAAAGCTTCAATACGAGCTAATAATTCCATCATTTCAAATGGCTTAGTCAGATAATCATCTGCTCCTAGTTTTAACCCTAATACTTTGTCTATTACCTGTCCACGTGCAGTAAGCATAATTATAGGGATGGTAATACCTTTTTGACGTAGGTCGCGACAAATATCAAATCCATTTTTTTTAGGTAACATTACATCTAGAATAATTAAGTCTAGAGTTTCACTACTAGCACGCTTAAACCCTACTTCACCATCACGAGCTATTTCCACTAGGTAGCCTTCGCTAGTTAAACGATCTGTTAATGTTAATTCTAACCCTAATTCATCTTCTACTAATAAAAGGCGTTTATTCATAAATTTCTATTTTGCTAGGTGATTTTATTTCTATTTGTTTAGCATTTGCTACAGGCAAGTACAAAGTAAAGGTACTTCCTTGATTAACTGTACTTGTCACAGTAATCTTACCTTTGCAAGCGGTGACAATTTGTTTAACTAGACTTAAGCCTAGTCCACTACCATGAATTTGTGCTTCTATAACTTCTTGACCGCGGTAAAAAGGCTCAAAAATATAAGGAAGCTCTTTAGCAGATATCCCAATACCTTTATCTATAATATTTATCTCTACTTGAGAGGTTATAGGTTGATATTTAGCAGTAATTTTTAACCATTTAATCTCACCACTATATTTTATAGCATTACAAATTAAATTTTGTGTAGCACGTTCTAGAGCGCCAGGATCCACATTAATTAAAGGAAGATTAGGTTCAATATCTGTTACTATTTCTGTATTTGTTTCATTAATTAATGGGTTACAAGCAGATATGGCATTTTCAATCATACTATTAACAGAAGTGGGTTGTAAGTGATAAGTTTTTTTATGTGATTGCCAGCCAGCAAATTCTAGAATTTGCTCTACCATATCTGTTAATCTTCGTCCTTCGCCTTTAATTAAAGAGCCATAGCGTTTTATTTGCTCAGGTTTATTTACTACACCATCAGCTAGGTTTTCTCCTGCTGAACAAATAACTGCTAAAGGTGTACGCAGTTCATGAGAAACTCCAGCTACAAACTCCATTTGTTGTTTAGCTAGGCTTTGTGCACGACGAGTAGAGATTAAAATCATTCCCATACTGATTGTTAATAATAATAAAATCCCAAAACTAACAGCTAAATTACGCTTGCGTAAACTTCCTACTGCCGCATCTAGTGATCCATCACGGTGTTTAACTATCAATTGCCAAGGGCTAGACAGGTTTTCTTTAGTTTTAGAAACTCCTAACATTTTTACCGTTGCAGGTTTGTTTGTCTTATTACTAGAAAGACTAGAAGATTCTACTATACGTATAGTAGCGCTATGATTATTTTGCTGAAAGCTTTTAATAGTTTCTGTTCTTTGTTTAACAAGTGTATTAGGAGGATGCTTAGTTTGTGATGCATTAACATCCAAAAAAATAAATTTTTCTAATTCTTCTGGATTTAGTGAAAAAAAGTTTAATTTAATATCATTATTACTTAATTGCTCTTTGGTAAACTGTTGGCTAGATTGATAGATCATACTAGTAGAACTATTTGAATTTACTACTGCAACATAATAGTCTATTTGGTTATCAATAGAAAAATAACGGTTAGTAAGAGCAGGCAACCATTGTTGTTGAATATAAGTAAGATCTAGTAAGGCTATAACATAGGTAGAAGACATTTTAAAATTAAGAAAAATATCTGCATTGGGTTTAGGTGCATCTAAAGCTATTCTTGGTATGGTAAAGGGGTTAGACCTAGGGATGACTATAGCTGGGATTTCTGAAAATATTGGGATATCAGTATGAAACTCAAAGTTTTTACTGGTTGTAACCTGACTAGTATTACAACAGTTTTGCCAGTTTTCTTTTAATTTTGTTAGTTCTAAAGGCCAGTCGCTAGGTTGAAAACTTGCTGATTCAGGAGAAAACTTTAATAGTTCTTGTTTTTCTTGGCCTAGATCAACAAAATATAGTCCTTTTATTAATTGAGGGTGGCGACTAGTAGCTAACCATTGTTGGTAAGCTTCGGCATATTTTTGCTCTAGCTCATTTGCTTTTGGGGAGTTAGTTTCAGAATTTATTTTAAGGTTTTGTAAGCCAAAGAAAATATGTGTTATTTCACGATCAAAGTCATTTGTAAAATTATTAGCTGCAGTCCTTAAGCTTACTTGCATTCTTTCACGTTCAGCTAGGCTAACTTGACCAAGCCAACGATATTGCAATACAGCTAAAGTTGGTAGTAAGGCTAATAATAATATGACAAACATTAAAGAGATTTTTGATTGCCAATAGTTATATATTTTCATAACTGCGATTATAGCATCATAAAAAGAGAGAAAAACCTCCCACCAAAAGATTTTACATTCTTAACAATTTCTTAGCCCGCTCTTAACCACAGCCTTTTAATTTTCGTTTATTATCCTCATCGTAGCGAATATTAAAACAAACTAAATTTTTGGAGGTTATAAAATGAAAAGAAATTCATTTCGTTGGTTAATTTTAGGGTTAATGGTTACAGTTTTATTTAATGTAGTAGGAATAGCACAATCAAGCGGAGATCCTGTTAAAGGTGCGCAACTTATTGCTTTAGCACGTCAAGCTTTAGGTGGGGAAACTAGATTAAATGAAGTTCAAGGTTTAGGGTTAGAAGGAAAAATTAACCGACCAGGACAAGTTGAAGATAAGCCAGCACAACTTAAATTAATGTTTATGACACGTTCCTTAGCTGGTGTTCCAGGCACAATAAATGAAGATGTTGAAATTAATGTAACAGTAGACAATCCTCAAGCTGAAGGCACAATAAGAATATTTAAAGATGATACAGGTAAAACACATAAGATTGATGGAGAGAGAATAATAGTATTTAAGGACGGTGAACATAAAGAGCATAAAGCTAGTAGTGAAAGAGTAGTTATTATTACTGGTAAAGATGATAAAGATGGTAAAGAAATAACAGAAGGTGAACAAAAAATAGAAAAAAATGTTGTAATTAATGTAGTTGGTCAAGGTGGCGAGTCTAAAGCTCTTCCCCCAGTAGATCTTGCTCAATCTATGGTTGCATTATTGCTAAAATCCCCAGTACCAGTAGAGTTTAACTATATTGGTGATGGTGAAAATGGTACTGCTGATGCAATTAGTGTTAAAGATAAAATAGGATTTTCTGGTGTTTTATTATTAGATAAAGCTACACACCTTCCTATTGGGCTTAATTATTATGGAAGTATCAATGGTCCAATTTTTATTCATGCTAAAAAAGGTGAAAACATAAGTGTTGAAAAGATAAAGAAAGAAGTTGAAGTTAAAGAAGACCCAAAAACAGAAATTAATCTAAGATTTACTGATCATCGTATTGTTGATGGTGTGCTATTACCACATCGTATTACTAGAGCAGTAAATGGTGAAGTAAAAGAAGTCTATGAAATAGAAAAATTTGACTTAAACCCTACTTTTAAGGCAATTGAATTACGTAAGATGAAAACTAACAAATAGGAAATTAGATAAAAGTATTAATAACTCCTAATGCTTAGATAACATTAGGAGTTATTTTGTTTTAAAAAATAAAAAAAGCAACCCTTTTGAGGTTGCTTACAATTTATGAAATATGACATAACAAGTAAAAGAGAACTATTAAAACCAGTTGAAAACTGCTGAAAACTCCTAAGGTTACTATCTACGTCTTGCTGTTCTAGTTAATCCTGCACCTTCAAATTCTACTCTTAGAGTGATATTGCCAGGAACTACTGTTACTGTACGAACCCAAGTATTAAAACCAGCGCGTTTAACTGTGATTGTATGAGTGCCAGCAGGTAATTGGAATGTAGAAGGGGCACTACCTAAGAAAACACCATTGATTTCAATATCACCACCTCTTTCAGAAATAATATTTACTACACAAACCTTACCATTAGCGCTAGAAGCTGTATTTATAGCTCCTACTGAGCCTACAGGAGCAAACCCAGTAGCAAAGGTATTACTAGATTGAGAAGCTTCGATAACTCTTGTGCCATCAATAAAAGCATCTAGGTGTTGGCCTCTAGGAACAATAATATCTTTTCCTTTAATAAGTAAGAATGCTGGAGCAGCAGGGAAGAAGACTAAAGCGGAAACGCCTACTGCAACGCCTGTTGCAACCCCTTTACCATTACCTTGATTAACAGAATTTGCACGAACAGGAATTTTACTACCATCAACTGCTTTTACGTATTCTAATCTAATATTAAGTTTTCCTGCTCGACCTAGACTCTTTTTGGGTTCAGCTAAAGTTACAGTACCTAAGGCTTGTGCACCTTCTGCGATTACTACAGTATTATCTACTTTAACTGCGTCTAGTACTTCAAATGATATGGTTTGGCCAACTTGTGCTGTGGCGGAGCTTAAATCTTGTAAAAGTTTTAATCTAATTTGAGTGCCTTCTTCAAGTTTAATAGTTTGACCAAAGGCAGATGTTAATGTGAAGAATAAGCTTATGATAATTGTTGCTAATACAGTGGTTAATTGAATCTGAATGTTTTTCATTGTTGTATCCTCGTTTTAATTTAATTTAATTTAATTTTGTTGTGCTTTAGATAAAGTCAATCGCTATTCCAAAGAAGAAAAAATAATAGGAGAAAATTATATAATCTGTAATATATTGTAAATAAAGATGATAGTTTATTTAGATAGTTTATATTCAATTAATATTTAGTTAAATTCTGTCAAAAATGGCAGGCATGTAATTGTCAAAAATGGCGGCTCTGCCAGTTTTGGCAGAATAAGTAAAATTTTTGATTGATATGTTAATAAACTATAGGTCTAGCAATTTTGCGTCAATTTTTAGCAAGCTAGCGCTATACAGACCTTGCTAATTTGCTGTAATCTGCACAACTTACTTATTCTTACAATTTCGCTTCTTAGCGAACTAATTAAGAACTGCAATTAAATAGGAGAAATAAATGATTCCAAAAGGTGTAAATATTGAAGAGCCTACAGGCAAATTAGGTGTTTTATTAGTTGGTTTAGGTGCGGTAAGTACTACTTTTATCGCTGGTGTAGAAGCAATTCGACGTAAAATGGCACAACCCATTGGCAGTTTAGCAGAGATGGGAACAATTCGTCTTGGTAAAAGAACCGAAGGACGTTCACCAAAAATTAAAGAATTTGTTCCATTAGCTAATTTAGATAACCTAGTTTTTGGGGCTTGGGATATTTTTGAAGATAATTGTTATGAAGCAGCGCTACATTGTGGGGTACTAGAAAAAAGCATGTTAGAAACCTTACGCCCACAATTAGAAAAAATTAAACCAATGGCGGCTGTTTTTGATCAACATTATGTAAAAAGACTTAATGGTACTAATATTAAACAAGGAAAAAAT
>Ga0075163_10000268_pt1 | contig 65171 bp, 59 predicted proteins | sample JI1023141ADNA_FD_71478 | JGI IMG/M metagenome (GOLD analysis project Ga0075163, IMG submission 71478) | Wastewater effluent complex algal communities from Wisconsin, to seasonally profile nutrient transformation and Carbon sequestration -... | ecosystem: Engineered > WWTP > Effluent > Algae... | reverse complement strand
TGTACTCCTGATCCAGTGGTCTGGAGCACCATGCCATTTGTACCTGCTGATGAGGTACGGTCAAAGAGTGAACCAAAGAGTGAAAGTCTCGTGGTTGATGCGTATGTTGAAGAGGCAGTATCGAAACGCGCAACTGACGCAAAAAGATTGGTTGTTGTACCACTTGTAGCAGTGAACGCACTTAAGAATGAGTTTCCTGAAACAGTGAGTGCTGATGATGATGCAAAACCAAGTGTTGATGTTCCGGTAACGATAAGGCCAGAGATGCCTGTGAAGATGTTGTTTGAAACATCCCATCCAGACGTATCAATAGTGAGTGTATCTCCACCATCACCAATGGTGAGTGCTCCTGTTGTGGTGAGTGTGCCACTCACGCTATTAGAGCCAATGGTGCCACCTGAGAGTGTGAGTGCATCGGTTATATATGAATCACCGATGGTAGTTGACGCAGCGGTGACACCACTTGCGTTTGTAGTGAGAACACCTCCAGAAAATGCAGGGAGTGTAAGGGCGGTGAGGTACGCATTTGTCGCAGTGAGGCCTGTGGTTGATGCGAATGATGACGATGCAGTTGCGGCGCGGAGGAGTGAGGAGACAAAGAGATTGGTTGCAGTTGCGCTCGTACTCGTACTATTTGTCATCGTGAGGTTCTGAATCGTTGAAGAACCAGTGAGCAAGATGCCTGCTGATGTTGTTGATGGCGCAAGGTACGAACCGTTGTATGTCCAGTTTGAGACACCGTCGGCTGTTGACGCAACGTTGAGTACGCCGTTTGTGATTGAAAGATTTGTTCCGGTAATATCAGTAATGGTGTCAGAACCGATACGGAACAATGTTGTAGCGAGATTCGTCGTAGTAGCATTGGTGATAGTGGCATTCGTTCCAAGGAGTATCGGCGCAGTGAGTTCAAATATTGTTGATGATGATTGCGATACAAAACCTGACGCAAAGGTTGCAAGTCCTGTGAGAGACAATGTTCCGGTTGCTGTTATGTTTCCGCCAAAATAGCTATTGCCCGCAACAGCAAAGCGCGCTACAGGTGAACTCGTCCCTACCCCGATACTTCCTCCATCAAGCACTGAAAACACTTCCGTACCTCCATCAAAAATATTGAAAATATCACCAACTCCATTCTGAGTAATGGTGAGAAGTGTGTCTACGCTCGATGTGGCGATAGACGATGTTGCATCTGTCCGAACAAATTGTGATGACGTAAGCCCATCAAGTTTGTCAGCCTCAAACGCAGCGGGTACCGCGCCGAGAACTTTTCGTGGACTCATCTCACCGTCCCACTGTGGTGTCGTACTACCTCCAATCTCAACACCGAGATACAAGGTCTGATTAAAATCAACTGAGGTAAGTGGGGATGTTGATCCAAGCATCACACTAAAGAGCCCGTTTGTTACCTGAACACGATTTGAACCAGTGAGTGACTCAGTCCAAACAGCACTTGTTGTTGCAACACTTCCTGAAGTGAGGAGCCAAAAACGCATGTTATACACCCCATCAGGTACAGCAACATTCGAACTGTCGGTGAGCTTGCCCTGATAGTTTATCTGCATATTTGGAGCCGCCTCTACTTTTGGTAGTGCAGCACCGTTGAGCAAAGTGAGACAGACAAAAAGCGCGAGTACATATGCCGTGAGTGTATTTATTTTTTGAATATAAATACGCATACGTTACTGGATACCTTCCTCACTTACTGGCACTATCAGATACCGATACTCTTCCCCATCTGCATTTTTAAAATGCGGAATAATAATCCCTGCATCAGGATTATGTGGATCGATAGAAACCGACACCTCATCTGAAAATGACTCCGCAATCGACTCAGCACGTGTGGTAGTAAGCACTTCTCCTGGACCCACAACAATCGAAGTTTTTACTGTTTTGGAAGCAACGTTATGATCTGACTCAACCTGTGTGTACGCCTGAGACTGATCCTGGACAGTGAAAGTTACATCCTCCTCATGCTGCACAACTTGAGGTTCTGGAGAAATAAAATTGTAGACCGACACAGCAATTCTTTCCAAGAAAGAAGCATCTGCTGCTGCAGTAAGTGCAACCTCGCTATTTGAGGCGAGATTAAACGTTGAAGAAAAACCTGCAACTCCAATAACAATGAGTGCAATTGCAAGTGCTGCAAGCTCCAGAGGAAGTGCTGTATGTCTTACGGTTTTTTTCTGGGCTACATGTGCCTTGAGCTCAGCACGCCGTTCAGCGCGAATGACCTGCTTTCGCTCTTCGCGAATTTCTTTTGCAAGCGAGAAATAATTTTCTGCAGACTCCAAATTCACATACCATCGGTGACCGACTTTCATTCCGTCGATTCGACCATCACGAGCAAGCATGAGGATGTAATCACGAGTGTAACCAAAATGCTTTCCAACCTTTCCGGCTGGTATGTAATTTCGATTATTAACCGTAAGAACTTGCGACATGAAAAAAATTAAAATGTACAGTAATTGTAAAGCTTTTTTGTGTTCTTGTTCGTGTTTTTGTGTGTATAAGTTTTAAGAAAGAAAGCACCCCAAAATTAATTTTAAAAATGGACCACGGTACACAAAAGTAAACCACCAGAAGAGAAATATTGTCAGTGAGATAATTGCCCCAAACTACAAATCAGTACCGGTTCATCAAATGAATAATTCGGGAACAGGAGCAGTAAAAAGAAAAGCTTGGATAGTAATATGGATAAACTACCGCTCCACCAAAAAAGAACGCATAACTGCTGATACAATACAGATTTGCTGAAACAATCGTGCAAAAAAATATTAATTGAGATTTATTTCTTTCAAAGTTATATCGTTTAGCCGATATATCTATATTTTCTCAAATAAAAATTGAAATTCTGTCGAATCAAAACGTAACTTCTCAGTGATATTTCCTCCATTGTAGGCAAGCTCGAGTTCAACAAAAAGAGCTAATACGGAGAGCGTCGCTACAAAAACCGTTATTCCTAGGATGATAGAGCTAATAATCGTAAAGACTGGAGCAGTGCTGCTGTGCATTACAGAATCCTCTCTCTGTGTGTTATGAGACCCTTCTGTCGGCTTCTCCTCAACAACATCTAAGCTTGCGAGGCGCTCCGTAAATGTGATTGGCTCCGGCGTAGGTTCGGCGACAAGAGTTTCTTCTGGTGCTGAAGGAGTATCTGTTGCGCGGGGGGCGTCTATGGCTTTCAGAGATTCAGGTACTTCTCTCTGGGCAGTTCTTTTAACTATCTTTGGAGTTAGTATAGTAACATCTGTCACAAGAGTCTCCTCCTCCGCATCGTATACAGGGATCACACCTGCCATAAGAATCTTCTTGTCCTTATTCTCATATACAAAATTCTCATCAACTGAGTGATCTTCGTCACTCTCTACAAACATCTTCTCTGATGTTACATGCATCTTTTTTACTTCGGGCATCAGTTCTTGCTTGTCCCCTTCATAGCGAATAGCTATATTTCTATAGGCATTCTTGCTTTCTGACTTTACAGTGAGCGACTCCGCAATACTCTTCTTTGCGTACTCACGTGCCTTGATGCGAGCATTTCTTTTTTTCTCAACTCTATGTGCGCCAAGGACATCCGGATTGACATACCACGTCCTCCCAACAAGGTGTGAGTCAACCTTTCCTGTCCTACAAAGCTGCCCAACATAGTCAGTTGCGTACCCTAAATCCTTTGCAGCCTTTGAAGCCTTCACATAACGCACGCCACCGAGAGTAAGAACTTCCATTACAAAGAGTATACACCACCGATGATTCAGAGCGCATACTCATGGTGATAACTCGCCTGGGAGAGAAAGCCTTTTATTGCTTGGCGGCGATACCTTCTACGATCATGCTACGAAGTTTCTCCGGATTTGCAGTACCTTTGGATTTCTTCATACCTTGCCCAACAAGAAACTGAACTACCGTGAGCTTGCCTGATCGATATTCATCGACAATCATAGGGTTTTCAGATAAGACAGAGCGAACAATCTCTAGGAGTGCTCCTTCATCATTCTGCTGTAAAAGACCTCGAGACTCAGCGATCATACGTGCATTACCATGCCCAAAAATCACTTCATCAAGCAAATCCTTAGCTACTCTTGAAGTTATTTCATTCTTCTCAATAAGAAGCATGAGCGAGAGGAAAGACTGAGGGTCAGCATCAACAATAGACTTACCCTTGCCCGTGAGTGAGACAACGTCAGAAGTAAGGTAGTTAGCCCCAATCCGAATGAGTTCAGGAGACGCAGCAATTTCGAGGTATCGAAGGAAAAAAACGTCAAAATCAATGTACGATATCATGAACTCTATCTGTTCTCTCGGTATGCCGATATTTCTATATTTTTCGCGCTTTTCTGATGGTAAAACAGGCATAGAATCGCCAACCCGAGATAAGGATTCGCTCAACGATACCTTTATTTTAGGTATATCCGGTTCTGGGAAATATCGATAGTCATCCGCTGACTCTTTGAGTCGCTGAGAAAATGTCTTCATCCTATTTTCATCCCATCCTCGAGTTTCTTGAATCACCCGCTCACCCTTCTCTAGAAGTTCAACCTGTCTCTTCACCTCATATTGTATAGCTGACTCAACAGACTTAAATGAGTTCAGATTTTTAACTTCAACCTTAGTTCCAAAATCAGATGTCTTACTTACTGAAATGTTTGCTTCGACGCGCATCTCGCCTCTTTCCATATTTGCAGAAGATGCTCCGAGTGTCCGGAGGAGGAGTTGGAGTTCTCTCGCAAAATTTCCCGCTGTTTCAGGATCATGAATAACCGGCTCAGTGACAAGTTCCATAAGCGGGACACCTGCTCGGTTGTAGTCAATGAGACTCCCATCTCCCTGATCATGTTGCGAGCGAGCTGTGTCCTCTTCAAGGTGGATTCTTGTAAGCTTCACCCCCGCAAGCTCCCCACCTTTTACAAGTGGAAAATCGTACTGACTAATCTGGTAGCCTTTTGGGATATCAGGATAGAAATAATTCTTTCTATCAAACTCTGTGTAGTCAGCGAGTGTTCCACCTACTGCTGTCCCTACCCGGAGCACGTGTCGAACTGCCTCTTCGTTCACTGTGGGGAGAGTTCCAGGGTGACCCATACACACTGGACAGACATGAGTATTTACATCTCCATGATGAGGATCGTTTACTGAGTTACAAAACATCTTCGTCTTAGTCTTTAGTTCAGCGTGAACCTCAATACCGACGGTAAGTGTGTACCCTTTATGCTGCATTTCCATATCCGTATACTACCGTTTCAACTGTTTAGAGACAAGTTTTACACCTCTTCGTCACCCTTTTACTGCTGTGACAGTGCTCATGAATGGTCAAATAATTACATTATTCTCAATAATGTCAATATACCTATTTAACATATTAAAAATAGCCTTGTTTTAAAGGCTATTTTTAATATGCTTACTTTTTGTTAGCGAAATAATATTAGCTATTTTTTTCTGTTGAATGTTCGAAAGTTCTCACTAAATACTCTGAGAGTTCCTTGATCCCCTCGCCTGTCTCTGCCGAAACGACAGTCACTTCCTTCCCTAGCTCCTGGAAGCGTTTCTTCTTCTCTTCTGAGTCCTCCTTCTCTCCTAGATCTGCCTTGGTGAGTACAATCAACTCTCTCTTAAGAAGGAGGGTTTCGTCGAATGTACTCAGTTCGTTTCGAATCGTTTCATATGCCTTTTCTAAATCAGCTTCCTCTAGAGAAATACAGTGAACGAGCATTTTTGTTTTTTGTATATGGCGAAGAAACTTATGGCCTAAACCTTTTCCGTGTGATGCACCCTCAATAAGCCCAGGCACGTCAGCGAGTATGTAGCCATAGAGGTCGCCTAAATGTGGTTCTGTGGTAGTAAACGGGTACGCACCAACACGTGAACGTGCATGGGTAAGTGCGTTCAATAGGGTGGATTTTCCTGCATTTGGGAAACCTATGACTCCTGCATCAACAATGAGCGAGAGCTCAATCTTGAACATTCCTGTATCTCCGGACTTACCTTTTACCGCAGTATCTGGCGATCTGTTTGTGGCTGATTTGAAATGCTCGTTACCAAGCCCCCCGATACCTCCTTTTAGAATTTTATGTGTTTCGCCTTCAGTATTAAACTGATACACAAAACCACGCTTCATATCGGTTACGGTTGCTCCAACGGGAACATCGATAACAAGATCACCACCTTGTTCACCTTTTTTACTTTTTGTAGCCCCTGATTCACCATTACCTGCAACAAATGCCTTCGCTCCCGTATACCGTGAGAGCAAGCCGAGATCGCGGACAGCACGCATATATACATCGCCACCGCGACCACCATTCCCGCCCCATGGGCCACCCTTGTCGACAAACTTCTCCTGGCGCCATCGAACAACCCCATCGCCACCGCGACCAGCTTTTGCCTCGATTGTTATTTCGTCTACGAACATATCTAATTTTTAGTGCTACGAGTAGTCTTCCATGCGTACCAGAGTGCTCCGCTGAATATGAAGAGTGATGCTACACTGTAACCGACAAAAAGTACAGTGTTGCTCGAATCGAGTGCATAGCCGAGATATGCAAACGCAAAAGAGAACCATGAAATACCGAGTGCCGAAGCGGTGATATATGTTTTATACGAAACAGACGACAGAAGCCCTAGTGCATAACTTAGTACATCCACGGGGAGCATAAGTCTGAGGGCAAGTATAAAAAGAAAGTGACCTTGCTCTGGAAGTTTATTTTCGAATGCGGTGAGCTTTTGTATATCAACGCACCGCTCTAATAGTGGTCTTCCCCCATTTCTCGCAATCCAAAAAGCAGTTATTGCTCCTAATGTCCACCCTGCCCATGCAGTGAGACCTGTCGTAAAAGGTCCAAGGAGTGGTGCGATGACAGGTATGATTGGTAGTACCGTAACGGGAGCAAATACAGTAGCCCCGTACATGAGCAATAACAGTAGGACGGCGGTGACGCCGCGATTTTCGCTAATGAGCATTTCGACATCAATGGATACGATATGTCCTAGATAGAAGCTCGCGAATACTATAACGAGAAAGAGGAGTGAAACGAGATTTTCACGAACTACTGAAACAGCAGCGTGCATACTAATCTTTAATTTTTTTGTTCACAAAGACACTCACAAGGCTCACAATGCATGAACCGATGAGTGCAGGAATAAAGCCTGCTACGGTAAATCCTGGAATCCAGATCGCAGCGAGCCAAAACAAAAATGCATTTACAACAAACAGAAACAGTCCGAGCGTGACGATGGTTATGGGGAGCGTGAGGATAATCAGAACCGGGCGAACAAGTGTATTGAGAATACCAATAACAATTGCCGCCCCTAACGCTGCTATGACTGAATCTACCTTAATTCCAGGCACAAATTCAGCCACAAGAACAATGGAAAAAGCGGTAACTACAATGCGCGTGAATACTTGTGACATACGCTGATTATGTCTAATAGTACAGGACTTCCTCTATAGGTAAAGCTTCCCTATGCAACTAAGCGCCATGCCCCTGACGCAATGAGTGGTTCTGCCTTTTTATATTTCATCTCCTCTATGACTGTACCGTTTGTTATAGTGACGATCTGGTTACGCTCTGGTACTGACTCCTTTTTCATGGGTTCAGTTTGCTTCTGGGAGGTTTGACGACTTTCGGTACTACTCGCCTGTATTATTTTTGTGCGAGACTTTTCGAGTGCTTCTTCATCACGGACTACTGATTCAATTCGAACTCTCGGTACGAGATCTGCAATACGGGCAATAGCCACCTCTTGCATCTCCTTAAAAAGTCGCACGGCCTCTCTGCGGTATTCGATAAGAGGATCTTGCTGCGCGTAGGCACGGAGCCCAACGTTACCTCGAGCATACTGCATTACCTCAAGATGCTCGACCCACAATGAATCGTATACCTGGAGCATAAGTCTCCGGAGCAACTCGAGCCAAGACTCCCTACCCATCTCCTCTACCTTGCTCTCGATAATTGCACTGAGTGTAGGAACAGTTTGTACTAATTCGCTTTCGAGCAGCGTTACTTCCTCATGCGAGCCCTGTAGAAGCTTGCGCCGCTTTTCGTAAATAACCACTCTCTGTTGATTGAGCACATTGTCATATGCGAGTACGTGTTTACGTGCGTCAAAGTTAAATCCTTCAATTTTCTTTTGTGCAGACTCGAGCGATCGAGTGATGAGCGTATTCTGAATTGGCTCCTCTTCCGGGATTCCGAGTTTGCCCATCATGTTTTTTACAACATCACTTGCAAATACGCGCATAAGTGAATCTTCCATTGAGACATAGAATTGCGTCTCACCTGGATCACCCTGACGACCTGAACGTCCACGAAGCTGATCATCAATGCGCCGAGCCTCATGCCGTTCTGTTCCGAGAACGAAGAGCCCTCCAAGAGACCTGATCTCATTGCGCTCATCTTCTGTCGCTTCTGGACCTCCGAGTTTGATGTCTACACCACGTCCAGCCATGTTGGTGGCGAGTGTTACCTTACCTTTCTTACCAGCTTCAGCAATGATTTCTCCCTCTCGTTCATGATTTTTTGCATTGAGCATTTCATGGGCAACTCCTGCCTTAGTGAGTTCCTGACTGAGAAGCTCATTCTTTTCAATGGAGGCTGTTCCTATGAGGACAGGCTGCCCGGTTTGGTGGACTTCTTTGACTCGGTTTATTATCGCCTTAAATTTTCCACGCTCGTTCTGGAAAATAAAATCATCTTTATCAATACGTGCCACGGCACGGTGTGTTGGTATCGGGATAACATCAAGACCGTACACAGAGTAGAATTCCTCCTGTGACGTGAGCGCTGTTCCTGTCATTCCCGCAAGCTTTTCATACATACGGAAATAGTTTTGGTAGGTAATCGACGCATACGTACGTGTTTCGCGTTGAATAGACACACCCTCCTTTGCCTCAACAGCCTGATGTAACCCATCTGACCAACGTCTTCCTGCCTGGAGTCTTCCGGTGAATTCATCGACAATAACAACCTCACCCTCACGTACAACGTATTCCTTATCTCGCTTAAACAATGCTTGGGCACGCACAGCTGTTTCTAAGTGATGCACGTACTTAATACCCTTATCGGTATAAATGTTTTCAATACCGAGCTTTTTTTCAGCTGACTCTATTCCGGCGTCGGTGAGCGCAATCGCTTTGTGCTTCTCATCTACGGTATAGTGCTCATCCTGCCTGAGCTCACGCGCAATGTGAGCAAATGTTGTATACAAATTTTCAGAATCCTGTGACGGACCAGAAATAATAAGTGGAGTTCGCGCCTCATCAATAAGTACAGAATCTACCTCATCAATGATTGCGAAGCTGTGGGAGCGCTGACGCAAGCTTTTTGATTCAAACTCAAGATTATCGCGAAGATAATCAAAACCGAACTCGCTATTGGTTCCATAGGTAATATCAGCTTCGTATGACTCTTTACGTGTACATGGTCGCAGGAACTCATAGGACACCTTGTATGCACCACGTTCATCTCGCTCTTCGTCTGCACTCGAAATATCGTGTGATGCATCATAGAGATATGAGGCACCCTGATTAATCACTCCCACACGCATTCCTAGTGCTGCATACACCTGTCCCATCCACACCCCATCACGACGAGCGAGATAATCATTAACCGTTACTACGTGCACACCGCTACCTCGAAGCGCATTAAGATACGTTGGGAGCGTACCTACGAGTGTCTTACCTTCACCCGTTCTCATTTCAGCAATTTTTCCTCTATGGAGAATTGCTCCTCCAATGAGCTGTACATCATAGTGTCGCTGTCCCAATGTTCGTTTTGCAGCTTCACGAACAAGCGCGAAAGCTTCTGGAAGAAGAGCGTCAAGTGACTCGCCACTCTCTGCTCTCAAACGAAGTGCCGATGAGAGAGAGACTATTCCCTCTGCATCGACAGTTTCATATTTGGATTCAAGATCATTAATTTGTGCAATAAGAGGCCGTACAGCTTTAAGCTCTTTTTCGTACGTTGGCCCAAAAAAACGGTCTAAAAATGACATATATTAGTGTCGTTGAGCATACCATAAACAATACGAAACAACACCTCTTTCGAGGTGTTGTTTTGCCGTGTGTCGTTTCTCTTTTACGAGATGACAATTATTTGCGACGTGCTGCAGTCTTTCGCTTTGCGGTCTTCTTTGCAGCCTTCTTTACTGTCTTCTTAGCTGTCTTCTTTGCAGCCTTCTTCGCCTTCTTTTTTGCTGGCATGTTTTGAAATTGACATTATCAGATTCCTAAACTCGACCGCATTGTTCTCTTCCAAAGAGCAGTAGAGAGAACGTTGCTTACACACTATTATGAACGATGAAAAAAAACGTACAATGAATTTTAAAAAAATTATGTGGATAATTTTTTTCTGCGCATCAATGCAATTCACACATCATGACAACGTAACAACTTCACGTTCAACATGAATACCTGTTTCATCAAAAATTTTTTTTATAATTTCATCACTAAATTTTTTTATTGCATCTGCAGTTGCACCTCCATGATTTACAAGTACGAGTGCTTGCTCACTATACAAACCAACAGCCCCCGTTCGATATCCCTTTAAGGAGAGCACTTTATCGAGAACCCAACCGAGGGCTATCTTGTATGAACCATTTTTCTGCTCATAGCCTGGAATACCAGGATATTTTGACGAGAGCAGAATAAAAGCCTCTTTAGAAATTGTTGGATTTTTGAAAAAGGAACCAGCCGTACCTACGCTGTGCCAATCGGGAAATTTATTTTTTCGTATCTCACATACCGCTTTGCGAATATCATGCACACTGCATGACGAGCCTTCACTAAACCGAGTGCTCAAATCTGCATACTCAATTTTTGGTTTTGGTACCGTGCTCAATGTAAATGTTACCGATGAAACAATATACCTATCTTTTCCTTCATGCTTAAAAATTGAATCGCGATATTCAAATGCACACGCATTGATATCGAGCTCTGTAAATTCTTTACAAACTCTATCGTACACACGCACGTGCACAATACTATCCTTTACCTCTACTCCGTACGCACCAACATTTTGTATTGGTGCACCACCGACAGTCCCTGGTATCGAAGAGAGATTTTCAAGTCCCCAATATCCTTTCTCTACTGAGTCACTTATAAGAGAATCAAACAGTACTCCTGCGCCACTTGTTACACAGATCGACACATCATCTTTTGGTGTATAGCGCACACCTTCGATAGCAATCTGGACCACAAGCCCACGTATACCCTCATCAGGAATGAGTACATTTGAACCTCCTCCAAGGATAGTGACAGGGACATGCTGACTGTCTGCCCATTCGAGCAACTCTACGAGTTCTTTCTCTGTCGTTGCTGTTCCGAAATAATCTGCATTTCCACCCACATTGAGCGATGTATACGGCGCAAGCGGAATATGCTCTTTTATATATGACGGCATAGTAGAATGAGTATATCGTAAAAAAACCCGAGTCGCTTGGACTCGGGTTTTTTATTACACACCTACTTCAACAACTTGTCCGGTGATCTGTTTGATGAAATCATCCGCCTGCGCCTTGAAAGTCGGTATATCTGCTGCTGCTTTCTCAAGCACCTCGATTGCTCCCGCTGTATCACCTGACTCATTGAGGATATACGCTAGGTTAGTTCTTAGCTGTGGGTCTTCTGGATTCTTATCAATTCGATACTGGAAAATATCCTTGAGTATTGGGAACTGTTTTGCACTATATGCTGTCTGCACAACAAGATCATTTGTATTGAACATTGTTCGTGACCCTTCGTCGGTAATCATCTCATCGATGAGTCCGTAGCGACCCGTTGCTACACCACTCATTGCGTAGAAGACACGCGCTTCGGTGTATGTCGTATCGAGCTCATATGCTTCTTTGAAGTATTCATACGAACGCTCAAAATTTTGCTTTTGCATGTAGGTGAGTCCTTGCTCAAAGATAATCTGCTGCTTCTTTGGTGAAAGTTCGCGTGCACGCTCTAGCTCAATGACTGCCTTATCAAGATACTCTTGTGTACCGAGAGACCGATAGAATGACGCAATGAATACATGCGCACGTGCATCTCCCGGCTTTTCTTCAATTTGTGTGCGGAGCTCAGTTTCCACCTTATTGATAAGCTCTACTCGCTCATCCTCCTTGAGCGTGCCACTGAATATAACCTCCTGTGCTTTACGTGTCATTTGTTCACGTATCTCCTGATTACCGAAAGAATTACGCGAGAGCGCTCGTTCGAATCCAGCGATCATCTCACTTGGTACCGATGTTCGGAACGCATCGATAATGTCTCCTGCTGCTTTGATTCCAGGCACATTCACGGTGTATACAACAATCACAAGAACAACAAGCACAACTGGTGTCACAATTTGTTCTAGGACACGCTCACTACCCTTCCATGACATGATTGCTTCTATTGGTCTACCTGCACGAGCATGCACGAGTGCGAGTATGGTTCCATAAAAGATGTAGCTCACGATATTATCAAACACAAATGTGTTATGAATGAGATACCCAACAAGGAGACCTATGAGCACGCCGCGCTCCGCAAGCGTAAATGACTGATCTGGTGTTCTGAGTGGTCGTATTCCTAGGTAATACAACGTAGAGAAGTATATTGCAAAGTATGCAATAAACCCAAGAGCACCACCTGTTACGAGCCAATCGAAGAATATATCGTGTGCTCGGTCATACCATGATTCTGCAAAATAAAGTGATGGATCGTACTTCTCATTGAAGATGTAGTTGAAGCTGCTCTGACCCCATCCGAATAATGGTCTCTCTTGAAACCCTTCATACGCCATACCCCATATTTTGAAACGAACGTTTCCTTCACTCAGCGTTATATTGGCTACACGCGAGAGATATGGACTTTGTTGTATAAATGATGAATCACGAAACGCGACAAAGAGTCCTACGAGGAGCACAAGACCCAGAAGCCCGCCTGCTGCAACCTTTCGAAGTGAAGGATATTCCTTAGCGCATAATGCAATGTATGTTGCAGTTACGGTGAGTCCTCCAATAAGTCCGAGGATTGTTCCTCGAGTCGCCGTTTGTACAAGGAGGTAGATGAAGAGCAGAATAAATGCACCGTAGAAATACTGGAGACCTCGAGATTTTGCCTTTACAAGGAGGAAAAGCGCAATAAAGATATGGAAGAGTGTGTAGATTGCCATGTAGGCAGAATTTCCAAGCGTACCATCAAGTCGCAAACCGCCCTGATTGATTGTGATATTGCCTGAGAGCTGTGCGAATGCATAGAGCGAAAGAATAAGAGCTGCGGCAATTGTCGTGTTGAAAAAGCGCGTCCAGAGTTTTTCGGTCACCAGGACACTTGCAGTCACGAGCATGTAGAGAAAAACATGTACGAGTGTGACGTATCCTTCCATTCGTTCAAAGTTGCTCCAGAAACTACCCGTTGGGTACGGGCTCATTGCGTTAGAAACCGCCATAACTGCAAGGAGCGCAGTGAAGGATCCTAGTATCCAAGAAAACTTTGGACGATACTGTGGATCGTAGCAAGCGAGGATTATCCAGGCCGCAAAGATAACTTCAACAATAATTCTAAATGTAAAGTTTTTTCCCGTAATAAATGGAAAAAACATCGAGTTAGATATGATAAGCGGTATAAACGGTACTGCGAAAATACCAAAAAATACAACTCCTTTTGCTATGTCTTTCATCCCTTAGAAATTAGGTACCATTAAAACTATCCTGTGATGGTGAAAACTATATCACAGCACGGGGTGTGTGGTGAGGACTAACCTAGATCAGCGCACGGCTCTTGAGGTAGTCAAGTATTGCTTCAACGAGCTCTTCCGGGCTTGCTTCCTCTGTTTTTGCAATAAGATCAGGATTCTCAGGCCGTTCGTAAGGATCATCTATCCCTGTAAAACCAGTAATTAAGCCTTTTCGAGCCTTCGCATAGAGACCCTTTACATCTCGCCTCTCACACTCTTCAAGTGAAGTGTCAACAAATACTTCTACAAATTCTCCGTAATGCTCAATCCGATTTCGAACCGCGCGGCGTGAATCCTTGTATGGAGCAATAAGAGAACAAATCACAATACCCCCATGACGAACGATCTCGCTTGCAACAAAACCAACTCGCATCACGTTTTGATCACGATCCTCCTTGGAAAATCCAAGACCCTTTGAGAGATGATCTCGAATAATGTCTCCATCAAGAAAGGTAATTTCTCGATCCTGCATCTCCTGCAGACGAGCCAAGAGGAGCTGAGCCAACGTGGACTTCCCAGAGCAAGAAAGTCCCGTAAAAAAGACTGCAACACCCGGGCGCGTATCGCGTTTGATGCTCTGTCGCAGAATATCGATACTCTCCTTAAACGAAAACCATTCTGGGATATCTTCTCCTTCTCGAAGTCGTCGACGAAATTCAGTCCCTGATATATTTTCGATTTCATCGCCGTCAGTAACATCGCTTGTAGCAACGTACGTATTTCGAGTCTTTGAATATGCAAGTTCATCTGAAGGAACAAGTGTGATACCTATTTCATCTGCAAATTGTGTTGCGAGATCACGTGCATCATACGGTCCATAAAAATCTTTTCCATCACTACCCTTTCCTGGACCTGCATGGTCACGACCAACGATAAAGTGTGTACACCCGTAATTCTTTCGAATGATCATATGCCACACTGCTTCGCGTGGACCTGCCATACGCATAGCAAGTGGCAGGAGTGAGAGATGTGTAAAATCCTTACCGTAGGTGTTACAGACAACGTTGTATGTTCGCACGCGAGTAACATAGTCAATATCTCCAGGCTTCGTCATACCGACAACAGGATGGACGAGTACCGGTGCACCAGTTTTTTCGTGAGCCCGTTTTACTAATTCAAAGTGTGCACGATGCATTGGGTTTCGTGTCTGAAACCCAACAACGGTATTCCATCCGCGCTCTTTAAAAAGTGCTTTGAGTTCTGCAGGAGTCGCGCGAAACTGTGTAAAATCGTGACGAACCGGAAGCGCAATGTGTTCAAGTGTTCCCCCCAGGTACACTGGGTGCATTTCGTCAAAGAGATACTGAACTCCCGGATGGAGCATATCTTCGGTTCCATACACCATTCGCGCTTCTTTATGTTTATCAGGTGTATATCTCGATGTGACCGTCATGACTGCGAGCGGGTTCCCAAATGGATCACATAAAAGAATTTTTTCACCAACCGCGTACGGAGCAGCTTCTGGAACATCAAGCACTATCGGGATGGGAAATACGCGACCATCTGCTAAACGCATATTCTCTACAACAGCGTTGTAGTCTGATTCATCCATAAAACCAGTAACAGGTTCAAACCCTCCAACGAGAAGCACTTCAAGGTCATGAAGCTGTCTCCCTCGCAAATTCATTCTTGGGAGATGCACGATATCTGCTGGTATTAGAGAGGACATGTATGAATCTAATTACTTCTTTTTAATTAGCCCTGATAGGCCCATGCGCACATCGAGTATAACTAATTTCAAAAGAAAAAGTTACTCTCGGCCAATAGACCCAAGTGCCTCATGTTTTCACTCGAACAAAAATATCCCTTACCCTAGGCTATTTCTCTGCCACAATTGTTGCACTGAAGGAGAACCCTGCTACCTCGCTCAAGAAACGCTGCACTCGAGTAGGAATACTACCCCCAAATGCGAATCGTTTGATCGGCCAGGCATTCCACTCGTTTGGATTATAGTTTGTAACAATTTGGATATTTTTGAATTGCGCGTTACTGAAAAGCTTTCTGAAGCCCGCCCGTGAATACATTTTTGTATGAGGATTACCACCCGTTGGTAGCCCATCAGTGAACTTACTCGTGAGTGCGAGCACACTGAAATTATTTTTGAATAACTCACCCATAAAAATGCCTCGGAGTACAAGGATATTGAACCAGAAATACCACCCTCGATGATACATCCATACGTATATCTTTCCTCCAGGCTTTAGCACACGGTATATCTCTTTCACTGCACCTTGGGTATCAGGCATATGCATAAGACATCCATGTGCCGACACGAAATCAAATGTATTATCCTCAAAATCAAGTTTCTGAGCATCCATTTTGCGGATATCCGCAGTGAGTCCACGCAACTCGAAATTCTTTTTCGACTGAACTATGGCGTAGTCTGTGATATCGATACCGGTAACCTCTGCCCCTGCTCGTGCATACCCAACCGCAGTAAAACCACTGCCTACGGCAATATCAAGAACTTTTTTACCGCGCAATTGTGTGTACTCTATAAACTTTGAAAATAGAGGCTTCCCTTCTTCCTGTAAAGAACCTCCTGAGTGCTTTCTAAAACGTCGATCGATCGTATCAAAGTATTCGATGGTGAGATTATCATCGTGTTCAACAAGCTTTCCAACTCCAATACCACCATTGTAGGTAAACGGATTACTGTTCCACCACGACTCCACCTTTTCAGTAACATTCACTTTATTCATGTCGTAAACTATATCATATGATTACTCGGTCCAAATAAAACGCTGCAGAGAAAAATACTTCCTTTCTCGCTACTCTTTTTTAAGAATTTTCTTTGCGATACGATCAATCCCGTAGAAAAAGAATTTTTCTCTACTTGGTCCGGTATAGTGTCGCATGATCGTATCTTCGGTGATTGTCCCTTTAATAAAATACTGTTCACGCGGAAGAATATGCACATGCGTAAGCACCGTACCAAAGCAGGCTTGATCTGAATAGACACTTCCGTCTTTTGTTGGGTAGTCTGTATTTTGGATATACTTTTCTACTGCATCGAGAGCATAATTCTGCTCATGGAAAAGTGTCACTCCCGAATTACATTCAGCGACATGATCTGACGTCATACTTCCATCCTTATAGGTCACATGTATACGTTCAGGGTGATTCGACATCATATATGATGTGGTTTTTATATCACCGGATTCGATTGCATTTTTTATATGTGACGGACTCGTGAACCAGAGGAGATCTGAGTCGAGAAGAAGTACAACACTTCCCTTCCGCTCAAGAAAAACATCAAGGATCTTTTTTGACTGAAACTGCGGGAATGTTCTTCTAAAGACCTCGAGGTGAGGATGCTGAAGCATGACAGTTCCATGTGCACTCAAAAAATTTTGAGTATCGTGAATGGTAACGCTTGGGAAAAGACGTTTGAACATTGCAATATCTGCGTGTGTGAGCGTTCCATCATCATGGAGCGTAAGATGTCCAATCACCTCTGAAACCTGGTAGAAACTTGCGAGAGACCACGCAGCAATGAGCGCATCCCGGTGACAGGTAAGCATGTGCATCGAAAGATCAGGATGTGTCACTGGTCTTTCGATCGGATACTTCCACGTCCTTATTTGTGGTGCACAGTAATATCGGTAATACACGTACCGAAACCCTGACCTATATATGAAGAAGGCCTTATAGAGTGAATAGAGCGTTTGTCGCAATTGATTCATACTCACGTTTTTACTAATCAAAAATTACTATGCGCGAGAACCTCTGACGAGGACGTTTCTCACCTTCTCTGTGATACGCAACCAGACAAACGATAGGAAATGTACATGTGGGGGCGGGTTTTTCCCGGGAGGAACGGCGAGCACGTTATAGAAAGAATCCATAAGCCACCAGAGTTGTATCCACCCGTATGCTGCACTAAAACGATAAAACGAATACCCAGGGAGCAGCTCTCCTATATCACTCGGGGAACGACCTAATCGTTTCAATATTCTTGGATTAACCTCTATGAGCAAAAACGGAGCATCATCTGCAATGATTCGCTTGGCACCACGGAGTATTTCTGGCTCCATTCCTTCAACGTCAATTTTAATAAAGCGCACTGGATCTGTGACGATACTGTCGAGCGTTATGCCTTTCGTATTACCACTCTCTGATTCTATATAGTGATTACAACCTGAGAGTGTTGCAGTACCTTGCAGATATACTTTTTCTGGATCCCCGAGGAGTGTATGTATGATAGTTACGTTTGTGAGATTGTTTGCTGCAACATTCGCGCGAAGCAATTCTGCAGTATCAGCTCTCGCTTCAATGGAAACCACTTTCTCTGCACTCTGTGCCATTGGTATTGTCCATAAACCTACATGCGCCCCAACATCCACCACTGTCCCGGTGAAGTAAGCTTTGCACGCCTCGACGTCAGAAAACATATACTCACCATTCTCCGTAAGATTCTTTTCAATACTTTCATCTCCCTCTATTGAAATAATTCCATGCTTTGTTGTGTATGTTTTCATATATATTTTATCGAGCGCGTCGTATAAGGACACTTCCGCACTTGTCAGGCATCACAACGACCCGTTCACCAGTACGCGCACAGAATTCATCAACAGCTTCTTTTACACCACTCCAATGCTTACTCAGGTAATCATGAATAAAAAATACTCCTCCGATCGGCATGCGTTCATAGAAAAAATCTAAACCAGCTTTTGTTGGTTCATAGAGATCAACATCAAGACTCACAATCGCATACTGCCTATTTCTATGCGTTTCTGTTACCACCTGAGGAAAATATCCTTTGACCAACTCATACGCATCATTGTCTCTCCCCACCACAGAGCGGACCGTATCAAGTGTTGTATTTCCAAACGCAACCTTTTTATGCTGATCTATACCAGTAAGATCGCGTGCGTCGAACCCTTCGTACGTATCAAAGAAGTACGCTTTCCTGTTCGACTCTTTCGCATAGTGCGCGAGGATCGCAGCCGTATTTCCCCGCCATACACCTACTTCAGCAATGTCTCCCTGAACATCTTCACTCAGCACTTGTTTTATATTGAGTATAAAAAACCATACACGAGCGATATCACCGGAATTATTAAGGGTATTTTCTTGTGTAAACCTTTTAAAAAGCTCTGGGAACTCTCCATGTCCACCCTTTCGTGCATATGAATCAGGAAGATACGCTATGTACATGTTTAGGAAAAAGGTTTTTCCTATACGAAATGGGAATGAAAAAAACTGCGATGCTTTTATGCGTAGAATTCGAACGTACTCCGATTTTGGCTTCGTAAAGTATTTTATTGGATTGAACATGAGTATAAGAGTGGCTATCTACGCAATCAGTACCACAGATGATAGTATAAAAAACTACGTACGTCACGAAACATTCCACGGGACACAAGAGTTCTCATAAGAGCAACCACACAAAATGAACTCTATTACAAAAATTCTTAAAATCGACCTCAATTACCTCATTAAAGGGGGATTTGTTCTTGGACTAGGCCATACATCTGGAGTCCTTGTGGCTTTTTCACTCTCACTCATTTTTGCAAACCTTATTGATCCCCACACGTACGGCCAATACAAGTACATCATTTCCATCGCAGGAATTCTCGGAGCACTATCACTGAGCGGTGCAGCAACAACCGTTTTGCAGTCAGTTGCTCGTGGTTTTGACGGGACGCTTTTTGCAGAACAGCGTGCCTACCTCAAATGGGGACTCCTTTCTGTTGGTGCATCTCTTGCTGTAGGTGGCTATTACATCATAGAGGGTGACACCGCCCTCGGCCTTGGTGTGAGTATTGCAACTATCGCAAACTACCTCTACGGATCACTCACCCTCCATACTGCATACCTTAATGCCAAGAAAGATTTTAAGCGACTTTCTCTTAACCAGGCGCTCAATGGAGGCATTCTCCTTCTTTCGGTAGGAAGTGCCATCTTTTTTAATCTTTCATCGGTGCTCTGGATTCTCATTGCATACAACGGCTCGCAAATCATCTTTCAGTTTTTTGCATATCGAAAGACACTTGCACGTTATGCCCCCGACGCACGCATAGATCCGGAAAGTAAGAATTTTAGTAAGCACCTTAGTGTTGGCAATATCATCATGACTATTGCTGAATACATCGATAAAATACTCATATTTCAATTTTTTGGACCGCAACAACTTGCATTATATGCATTTGCGGTTGGTGTCCCTGACCAAATACGAGGAGTGAATAAACTCCTTGGGAGCCTCATTATTCCAAAGCTAAGCGTCAAAGACCCTTCTGCACTTTTTAAAAGTGTAGGTGAACATACAAAGAAATACACACTCGTCTCTGCGCTTGTCGTAGTACTCTTCTTCTTTGGAGCGCCGTATATCTACCAACTCTTTTTTCCTGCCTACAGTGACGCCGCACACTACGCTTCTCTCTACATACTCCTCCTCCCTATCACCGCACTTTGTGCCCTCCATGGACATGCGCTACAAATTCAAAAAAAAGTGAAATCGCTCTATATCATTCGCATCGTCGATGCTGGAGGAAAAATTATTCTTTTCTCGATCTGCATTCCTCATTTTGGGGTTCTTGGTGCAATTGTTGCGGTACTCTCTTCAAAACTAATAACCTGCTTTGTCCAAATCGGACTCTACCACTACGAGAAACGGTATTACGAAAACACACTGGCGTAAATCACCAGTGTGTTACAGCGTACCACTCTCTTAGAGTGACGAGCGATCAACGTGAAGATCGCGGAATGTGGCTATCTCGTTACAGATTTTCTGAAGCTCATCGATAGTAATATGCTGACCTGTATCGGTGGTAGAATCACCTACCTCAACGAGAATGCCATCATAGAGGTACGTCCCGTCTTCCATTTTCATATGCATTGCCTCAATGGTTGCCTCTACGATTTTATCCCTGAGAAGCGGCCCATGAATATGCGATGGGTCGTAAAACATTTTCACCCCACTCTTTGATTTTGCTTTTACCGCAGAATCATGGACGGGTAGATTTCGATATTCACCTTTTCCTCCCACATCAACGCCTCGTTGTATCATTGCAATTCGGTCTTTGAGTGGAAACTCTCCATCCTCTGTAGCAAATGTCACCTGTCCTATCCAGTTTTTCTCCATGATGTTCACTTCGCCAGCAGGAGCTTCTCCTAGCCACTTGCCATTCTTCATCCCGATGAACCAATTGTTCCTATTCGCGTACGTACCCATCACGTGCATTTGATACCCAAGCTGGTTCACTGCTGGATTCCATATGAATACCTTTCCTTTTGGCAGTTCTCGTTCAAATACAGGAAGTTGCGACATCGGCTCCATGATCTCTGAAGCCACAACAACACCGGTTTCCGCAATAAACTTTTTTGCAGCTTCTATACTCGGCGTGGTCACCAAACCGTCATGCCCTCCTCCATCCATGAGGTGCTTTATATTCTTCATGTAGGCATGAAAGTCCATACCCATTCCTTCTCCCGATTTATTAATGCTCGAACGAGATTTGAGTCCAACACACCGCACTCCCCAAATAGCCGGCTGTGTTTCTCCCTTTCTGTTTTGCACGGTCAAACGCGCAATGGTATCAATTTGAGAAATATTATTTTCATTGATTGAACAAGGTCCAGCAATAATGGTTACGTGATCCTGTGTTGTTGTATTCATAAGAAATACTTATTTCTGTGATGCGTAAAATGCTCGTACACGTTCAAAGTCCTCAGGGGTGTTCACGCCTATGTTTCGAGCGTCAGTGCGTATCGCCCCAATCGCATAGCCGTTTTCAATAATACGGAGCTGCTCTACCCCCTCGATCTGTTCGAGCGGTGTTTGTGGAAGCGACCCATACTGCTTCAAGAAATCGTAGCGCATGACCATAACGCCTGTTGAGTGGTAGTAGGTTACATCCTTATGCTTAAAGTTATGTGGGATGAGTGAGCGCGATATGTAAAGGATCTTATCATTCAGATCTGTCACAACTGTCCCTACATGCTCAGAACCAATCATGTCTGGGTCGGAGATTTTGAATGCAGCTGTGGTAACAGTGAATTCCTCGCGCTCCTTGAGCATAGCAACACAGGAATCAATAACGGATGCTGGATACATCGGCTCATCACCCCAAATGACCGCAACAATATCAGGAGTGAAGTCGGTAAAAAGTGCTGCAGCTTCTGCGGCTCTGTCCGTACCACTTTCGTGCTCTTTTTGCGAGCGAATAACTTTTGCACCCAGACCTTGCACATGCTCCTCGATTTCATCCGAATCAGTAGCAATAACAAGTGCGTCAAGTGAAGTTGTTCCGAGTGTTCGTTCGTATGTTCTTTGTATGAGCGTTTTACCCTCAAGATCTCGCAGCATCTTTCGTGACAGACGAGTCGATTCAAATCGCGCAGGTATGACACCGAGAACTTTTAGAGACGTTTTTTCATTTGGATTCATGTCTTTGGGTATTATGCTTTCATTCTCTATAACAAAACTTTCAGAGAAAAGGTGACAATCATCGTACTATATCCGATTCTTTTCTCAAGATACGCGTAAGGACTTCTTCCAAGTTACCTCCCCCTTTTCGTACGTACGCTCGGCGTCGCTCAAGTTCATGCCGCGGGGTTTGAGCAATAGTAATAAGGGTTTTGTATATACTAGATGTATCAAGGGACACACTATCTGCCAAACCCTGTGGTACGAGTGGGTTTACAATAGGATATCCGCATTCTAAAACACCCACGGGACGACATACTTCGAGCGATTCATCAAGAAACCCAGAATACACCCCGAGCACAACGTGCGCATTTAGAAATGACTCTGTTTTCTCACGCTGTGTCGAAAATCGAATTTTTGAACTATCGCATTCACCTCCATTGGTGTATTTCGCTATCTGCTCCTCCCTATCGACATCACCTCGCAATTGAATCGTCACCTGGATTCGAGGTTCGGAAATAAGTGCATTAATATATGGCGAAACTTGTGCTGCGGTGAGTGAAATTTCGTAAGGTATAAGCACTGATAATGTATCTCCATCAACAACAGAAACACCCTCAAGTGACTCAACATCCTCAAATACGTATGTCCGGGCTCCTATCGCTAATCGTTCTTTATAGTATTCAAACAGTGGGCTAATAGCGGGGATCCTTCCGAGCCAGTATGTATTCCATACATAGAAAGTATCCGGGAATGGGTACGTTGCTGCAGGAAGCGTATCAAGCCCCATCAAGTAATCAAAGTTTGAATGTTGAAAAATGTGACTCGTAACTCCAACACGCCCACACGCTTCGATAATCTCATGCATGTACCTGAAATCATCAATCGAGACAAAATCACGAACTGATGAGTGCCTGAGCACATATGTGAGGGATGCAACTCTCCATTCACTCTCATATATAGCAATTATTGTTTTATTGAGAAGATACTCAATAAAACGACGTTCATCCTCGGTACAAGAACCAAAATCGATATCACTCTTCATATCAGGCATATCGATCTTTTTTACGAATCGATACGCGCTATGGAGTACGTCCATTGCCTCGAGGTAGAACACGAATCGTCTGCGCTTGAATGCATTTCGAATAAGACTAATGCCCGACGTTGCATGTACAAACTCTACATACCGCACATGCTTTGCACTACATATTTCAAACACACGAAAAAGACGAGGGCTAAAACGTGTCCCCTCCCGCACTCGATCGGCTTCAAATGTGACAACTGAGACTCTTCCTAGAATCAGAATACATGCGGCAACAAAACTTGAGAAAAGAATAAAACACCGAGAAACAAAAATTCCAAAAAAACTTTTCTGGCTATCTCGTGTACGGCGAGCTTGCAAGAACGCATCAAACTGCTTGAACTGGCTATACTCTTTAATCTGCGAAAGGAGAAAAAACTGTTTTGTTGACCATGCAGACGCGGAAATGGAATTGAAAAACTGATCGAGAGGAACACCACGTATGGTAAGACTGTTCATCTTCTTGAGTAGCTCTAGTGCGTACACAATGTCCATTTCAGATTTCATACGCGTTACTTTGGAATGTAAACGACAAAGCTTCCTGCAAAGAGTCCTGGGAGCACCTTTTCAAGAAAAGGGATGCCTCGATACCCATATATTTCATAACGTTCGTATCCCTGTGCATTGAGCCACCACACAAGATCAGCATACGTCCAGAATCTCAAGTGTTCATTTGGGAAACTCACCCACTGCGCGGGCATTTTCCCAAAAAGAAGACGCAATCGATACAAAAAGTTTCCTGAATTAGGAAAGGAGAAAAAAACTCCTTTTCGTGCCTTCTCGTACGTATGTGCAAGAATTTTTTCAGAGTGCGGAATATGCTCCAATATTTCGAGCATGAGAAAGTAATCCATCTCTCGTATAAGCGCGAGATCACGGTCTGCGTTTATATCAAACTTAATGCCAAGCATACCAAGTGAACGTGCCACCTCGAGTGCATACTCAGAGTACTCGTATCCGATATATTCAGTGAGGGTCAGCTTGGTTTTGAGGAAAGAATAGATTACCCCTGGCCCTGAGGCGATATCCCCAATCGAAACTTCCTCCTTGCCTATTTTTTCTGCAACATACTCTGCGCGCATTCGTTCATTCTTTGAAATCGTTCGTGCTCCAGAAAGATTCTTATCTCCTCGTTTCTTTTTCCAATAGGTATCGTAGTCGAGTGACTCGGCAATGGTGAGGCGATCCTGTGGGTATGTACAGACGATGAGGTACCACTTCTTCAGAAAATAGAGCCTCTCTTTTACCGCTTTGAGAAGAATGTTCATATGTTGTATGCACTTCTATACTACGCTATAATCCGCCAATGCAAAATGGCCCAATTCCTCGTGCCACCTGTCGAATATCTGGTGAGCCGCTCATAGAGCTTTTTACTCTTGGACAACTCCATCTTTCAGATTTTATTAATCCGGAAGAAGAACCCCGCATGGACCCTGTCGAGCTCAAGCTTATGCTCGCCCCAGGCTCAGGTCTTGTACAGCTTGCACACACCGCTGATTTTGATGCTATGTACCGTCAGTATTGGTACCGTTCAGGAACAAACCAAACAATGCGCACTGAGTTAAAGGAAATTGCTGAGCGTGCCACAAAACTCATCAAACCAGCAGCAGGTGATGTCTGGCTCGATATCGGATGTAATGACGGAACTCTACTTTCAAATGTTGATCCATCAGTGACTCGTGTTGGGTTTGATCCAGCGCTAAACACCTTCCTCGAAGAGGAATCAAAAAAACATGCTGATACGATCATCGTTGATTATTTCACCAAGAAAAAATACGAGGAATCGGCCCAGAAGAAAGCAAAGGTTATCACCTCTATTGCAATGTTCTATGACCTTGAAGACCCGCACGCATTCGTTGATGACGTCTCTTCATGTCTCGACGATGAAGGTCTATGGATAATCCAGATGAGTTATCTACCTCTCATGCTCAAACAGCTTGCGTTTGATAACATCTGCCATGAGCACCTTGAATACTACAGCCTTGAAGCGCTCATCTTCCTACTCGATCAACATGACTTTAAGGTTGTCGACTGTGAGCTCAATGACGTAAACGGAGGAAGTTTCCGTATCTACATTCGTAAAAAAGGAGCAAACCCAACGCTTTTTGGAACTGCGCCCTACCGTGACGTTGCAGAGATGCGCGTAGAGGGGATTCTTGCACTCGAAGAAAAAATGGATCTCAAGAATCCACAAACATATCTCGATTTTTACAATCGTATACAGGAATTAAAACAAGAAACAAAAGCATTTATCGACAAAGTGCGCGCGGAAGGAAAAACAATATGGGGATATGGTGCCTCAACAAAAGGTAATACGCTTCTCCAATGGTACGGTCTTGATAATAGTCATATCGAAGGTATCGCTGAACGTTCTGAAATCAAGTACGGAAGAAAAACAGCTGGTACAAATATACCGATCTATCCTGAAGATGTTGCACGTGCAAAAAAACCAGACTACATGCTTGTGCTTCCTTGGCACTTCATTAACGAGTTTAGGATGCGAGAACAAGAGTATCTTAAGGCAGGTGGTGCATTCATTGTGCCTTGCCCGAAGTTTGAAATTATTACGTTTGAAGAATAGCCTGACCTTGTTCTGGGGCAACCATCTCCTGAACAAGAGCTGGGAACGTATATGCACGCTTCCAGCCTGTATCCCCCACTAGCCGTGCTGTGTCTGAAACCACTGGGTTATCATCAGGTCGATAGAACGTTGGATCGACCTGTACTCGCACCACCCCTTTAGCATCGCACGCAGACGCACTTACACCACTACCGGACCACGTAAGGGGTATACCTACAGCACTGAATGCTTCGTCAATGAACTCACGCACAGAATGGAGCTCACCTGAACCAATGACGTAGTCACCTGGAGCATCGTGCGCGAGAATCGCGTACATACCAGAAACGATATCCTTGGCATGACTCCAATCACGGAGAGCCTCGACATTGCCAATAGAGAGCACCTCCTCCATACCTTTTGAAATCAAAACGGCAGTCTTTGCAATCTTCCCTGTGACAAATCGCTCCCCTCTTCGTGGTGATTCGTGGTTGCAAAGAAATCCCGATGAAATAAAGCAACCTTCGCTACGGAGCGGGAGGATTGTTTTTTCGTAGGAATCACGTTTTGCAACATCGTACATATTTACCCCCTCTTTGAGTACCGAGCGCTCCGTGATAACACCATCCTGATCCGGGACGAGGACACGAGATGAGAGCGCTTGAAAAATACGTACTTCTGGATTCCGTGCATATGCCGCGCATGCGATATCATGAAAAGAACGAAAATTTATATCATACGTCAAATCAGGATAGAGCTCAGCGGTCTTAAGATCTGAGACAGCAGCGAGGTTGTATATCTCATGAGGGGCACATGCGTCGACAAGTTCCATGACAGCATTCGTATCGTTCACCTCAGTGAATGAAACGGTGAACTCTGGGTACGACGCGAGAAGATTTCCGATCGCGTTACCACGCTCCGATTCACGAGCAATACCGAGCACCGTGTACCCCTGATTGAGGAGTAGCTCGGCGAGATACGAACCATCCTGGCCATATACCCCAGTAATGAATGCGCGCTTACCCTTTGTGTTCATACTTTGGGTGGAACTTTTCTTCCTTGATGCTCGAACCTAGCAGTTCATTTATCATTCGTTTTACCCGAGCACGCTCATCATTCATGTAATGAGAATTGCGAGCGCCATCAAGAAATTTCTGGTCATCATTCCAAAAAGCACGCACCGCATCTTCTGAATCCCAGATACTCTTATTTATGCGTCCCAACTCTTCTTTAAGCGCGATGACCTCTGGTGTAAGTTGCACAGCTGATTCCAGTGCCTCTGTAAGTAGTCTGTGTTCACTCCGCACATTCTCGAGCTTACCCTCGTCACTAATCATCTCGAGTTTTATTTCGAGGACAGTTATTTTATCAATAACCTCTCCTGGTGAGCATGGTGTATGTATGAGCATATATTTCTAAGACTATACTTTCTTTAAAAAAGTTACAAAGTTATGGCCAAATTGGCTGAAAGGTACGCTACTGATGCTTAAAAATCTCCAGCGTTGAAGACTTGAGCGACTCAAAGTGTGCATCGCGAAGGTCTGAGATAACCATCATATGCACAAGTTCATCAAATGATGTTTTAAGAGTCCATCCCAACTTTTCTTTTGCTTTTGATGGATCACCAAGAAGATAGTCAACTTCCGCAGGACGGTAAAATTGCTCTGAAATGCGAACAATAACATTTCCAAACTGATCTTTTCCAATCTCATGGACACCTTCTCCTTCCCAGGTTATTTCCCTACCGAGCTTGCGGGCAGCAATTTCTACAAATTCGCGTACTGTTCGTGACTCGCCCGTTGCAATGACGTAATCATCAGGAACATCCTGCTGAAGCATGAGCCACATTGCCTCTACATAATCTCCAGCAAATCCCCAGTCACGTTTTGCATTCAAATTACCCAACGTAACATGCGGCTGCAATCCAAGCTTCACCTTTGCAAGCGAATGAGTGATCTTCCGTGTCACAAAATGCTTTCCTCGTCGTGGTGATTCATGGTTGAAAAGAATTCCAGATGATATGTGCATACCATATTTTTCTCGATACCCACGAACAATCTCCTCATGTGCCTTTAGTTTTGCATCAGCATACGGACTAACCGGTTGAAACGGAGAGTCTTCTCTTTGAGGGGGGTTTGTCTTTCCGAACATCTCACTCGTTGATGCCTGGTACAGGCGTCCATCAGGATTGAATTCTCTGAGTGCATCAGCAACATTTTTTACCCCTTCATAATTAATGAGATGCGCCTCTTCAGGACACTGGAACGAAATACCTACATCCGACTGTGCGGCGAGATTGTAGACTTCGTCGGGTTTTATACGCTCAAGGACTCTTCGGATCTGCTCTCTGTCACGAAGATCACCCATGTGAAGGATGACTTTTTTATCCGTAACGAGGGGCTGTATACGAATGAGCGGCTCAGTGCTAGAACGCCGCATAAGCCCATGAACTTCATACCCCTTCTCTACAAGGAGTTCAGCAAGATAAGAGCCATCTTGCCCTGTTATGCCCGTAATAAGTGCTTTCTTCATAGATAGTGTAGAGAGGAGACTAACACATTTATGAGACACGCTCAATTGCGAGCTCTTTGCACAAATCGTCTATATGAGTACACACTTCCTCGACAGTAATCGCATTAATCTGTGAACGAGCTTCTCCAAGATCAATGGAATCTTCAGCCGAAAGCCCGGAACGCAGGAGTGCCCCCCCCTTCTCGCGAGCTATGACTACTCTGTGGGTAGCATCTTGGAGAGGATGTTCAAGTTCGTCCGTTGGACCCACGAGCACTATCGCACCTGCTCCGAATGCTTCTGCGATATAGATTGGTCCACTGTCATTTCCGATAATCAATTTCACTTTTGAGAGTGTCGCCTTAAGTTCATCCAGAGATTGATTTGTGAAATCACAGTAGCGAACTGTATCAGTAAAAACCGACTTCATCTGCTCCACTTCAGGGATATCACGCGGACCTCCAATTATGACGACCGGGAGTCCGTATGTATCAGAAACATACTCAGCGATCTTCCCAAAGCGTTCGGCAGGCCATTGCTTAATTTTTGTCCCCGCACCCGGCGCAATCGCGACGATATTTTCCTGCGGGTGGATATGCTTCTCTTTTAGCGAATTGATGACCGTACTCTCTCCCGCGGATGTGTAACCGAGATGCTTGCGAATATCATCAGAATCCATTCCAAATGGCTTGAGGAGAGAAATGTATTGTCGAGGAACATATTTTCCTGGGGTGTACTCAGTTGGAATACCGAAACGTGCCACTGCACGATACGCACGGGATTCAACAGCGCGAAACGCAGCGCTCATTCTGAAAAAGGAAATCGCTCGTACGCCACCGAGAAAGAGAAGTGCAAAATCAACCGCACTTGGATTAATCATCACACCCACATCGGCAGTCGTGGCCCGTAATTTTTGAATGATGTTCCAAAATGAAGTATCGAGACGAATGTATGCATCAATATCAGTATTACCTTGGAGCATTGCTTCATTCTTCGGCGAACCAATAACAGTAATGTGAGCGTCCGGCTGCGCATGTTTTATTGCACGAAACACTGGAGTGGTACATACCATATCACCAATGTTCCCTGTTGCATTAATAACTACAAAACGTTTTGGGGATTGAGACGGTATATGTGCAGACCCACGAACGAGTCTATATACATAGACCGCAACGACACATAGGATATTGATTATTTTTATATTCATATTGCTCTATATTTACTCGCTTACTTTGTAGAGTGAAATTCCATCTTTCTCAAAAACAATTGTGTACTCATGGGGCGGGATAATGCCGCTTTTGGTGTCCACCATAATGTGCGTGATGTGATACTGCTTCAACAGTGTATCTACAGATACCCCCCTGCTTTCCAAAAAGGCATCGCGTACCTGTTTTTTTGCCTCAGGTATAAAACTCTCCTGCTCAGCAATTGGTTTCGTACTGAGGAGCCAGGCATCTCTCCCATTTCCAAACTTATCTACCCAGTCATTGAAAAAATACTCTCGAAGTTCATCTTCATTTTTTTCAAGATATGCATCAACGGTACTTTCTGTAACCCCAAGAAGTCTCAATCGTACAATGTAGTTATGGAGAATTCGCGAAGGAGGAATGGCAACAAAAACAAATGGTGACGCGTACACATCACAAGATGTGTACGCAGTGATGTACTGCCCCATCACTTCTGTATACTCTACAGGGAAAACCACACACGGTCCCGAGACGGACTCCTCTAGCCATAGAAGCGCTTGTGCATACCGCTGACTATCTCGATACTCCTCTCTTAGAGCAAACACGGATGGAATCGTGAGCATCTGTACGCAAATAATAAGTACGATACCAATAAGGGACGCATGGAGGACACCCTTGGTATATAGCTGTCGATACTGTGTCTGAAAAAATGGCAGCACCGATTCAAAGAACCACAGCATACTCGTGAAAAACACAATGTAGGAAAGCGGTATTGTGTATTGCACAAAATGACCAGGCCATACCGTTTGTCCTGTTACTACCTGTTGCGCGTAGCAAAGAAAACTAGAGACAAGTACTGCACATGACCATTGCCACGATCGATTTCTGAATAGATTTTTTACTGCATAGCGTTTTGTGATAACTGCAAAAAATGTGGCGAGGACAAACATCCCCATCGCAAGATACAGCACCTTGTTATGCATGAGTACATGCGTATGGAGGAGCCCCATTTTTTCAAGACCTACTGTATTGGCTTGTCCACTAAAGATGGAAATAAAATACGATGCGTTAATACAGATCGCAATAAAAAGTACAGATCCGACAACTCGAGCAAAAGCCCATTCACGAAGAAGAAGAGAGAACAAAAGAAAAATTCCTGCAATAAGTCCTGCGAGTGCAAAAGAAAAAACGTAGCCAGAGAGAAGACCGAGGAGAATCCCAGCAGCAATTGGATACGGAGCGACAGGAGAAGTTTTTTGATACGAAAGAAAAAAATATGACACAAAAAACAAACCGATTGCACCCGTAATAGGATTTACCAGTCTTGTCCAGAGTGAAAGATGTGGGAAGGAGTACTCTCCCGAAAGAATCTGTCCCCAGAACCCGAGGATGTTGTTAAACTCGTAACCAAGAAGAATGAGTGTTGCTAGAGCAAACGAAACAACATGATGGAGAACACGACTGACTCCGAGTTCTCGCATAACATGTTTTGAGAGGAGATACACAAGGCAGAAAAATAAAGCCGGGAACAGAAACTTTGAAAAAAGGGCAATGACAGGAATAAACTGACTCTCACCAAGACTAGTGATCGCGTACAACCACTCACCAAATGGCTGTTGCGTCACGGGGGTTTCCTTATACTCAAAAAATACAGGAGATGCTGCAGTTATATGACCTTCAACAATTTCTCGTATTCGTGAGAGATAGATACGCTCGCTGTCTTGATAGAAAAAATGGAAAGAATTTCCACCAGGAGCTTGGATGAAAAAGAAGGCAACAAGATACGGTGCAATAGAAACCAACCCTACCCCGATTGACCCGACCCACAACGCTACTCGAGAGTTCATGACTTTTCAATGACAACGTAATAGACGGAAGCAGAAAACTCACCGAATGGAAAAAGATTGAGAACCACATCAAGTAATTTGAGTGGTGAGAAAAGAATAATAAAAATATTAACAAATACCCAATACACACTAAGAGAGCCGCATGAGAACACACGTGCGAATGCATGTGCCAGGAGAACTACCAGACTTGAAAACGTACCTCCCCGAACACCAACCTCTCGTATAGCAAAATCTTTGCAGAGCTGTGCATACCCTTCGTGTGTCCACCGATAAAAATCACTCGGTGAGCTATGAAACGCATACAGAAAAGGAGTACTGATGTATGCAATCCCCTTTGGTGCGAGAACACGATATATTTCTTCCATTGCTTTCTTTGGATCTGATACGTGCTCGAGTACGTTGTCACAAATAATTCCCTGCACAGAATTTGCCTCGAGCGGGAGTGCGGTAATATCCCCCACGACATCGACTTCAGCGTATGCATGCGCATCTATGTTTACAACACCATCTTTAATTCTTCGTGGACCTGAACCAATATTTACCACAACTCCATTTATTCCATACTGGGAAAGAAAATCTTTTGGCGAAAGGCCAGTAAACCATATCGGACCAAAGATATGTGCAACTGCATAATAAAAGCGAGGCCATCGCTTAAAGAATTGTCGAAGTATGTCGCCCTTCTCTTTGTCTGCCTTGTCACTCATATTTGTTCATGAGCCACTTTAGTGCCAGAAAGTATCCAGCCTGAACCGTTAGGTGGAGCAATCACACGAACATTTTTGAGTGGCAATCCAAGAACAAGATCTTCCACTTCACGCTGCTTCCAGTAGTGAGCTATATCAGGGATGAGTTGATCAAAAACAATACTATGAATATGCCAAAAATCGAAGGTTGCTATTTGTTTAAAATAACCACTCGGCCCCCTAAAAAGCTTCACAAAAAGATACAGTGGGATTGAACAGAGGTATGAAAGGAAGTGCACAAGACCAACAGGTAGCTTAGACGTAATCGCTTTCCTTATTGGATCAACATATCGCACAATCCATTCATTTCCTTCGTAGCTATAGACCCAAACAAGGAGCTCGCCCTCTGGTACCAAACTATCGACCATGAGACTAAGCGCACGCTTCGGGTCCTCAAGGTGATGCACAACCCCGATCGAAAAAGCGACATCAAATGCATTTTTCCACGAAGCGTCGTACACACTCATATACAAAACTTCTGTAGGGAATTCCTTTAAATTAGCACGCGCACTTTCAACCGATCGAGTATCAAAATCAAAAGCAACTCCTCCTGAAGCACCCCAACGCATTGGCCAGTAGGTGTTTCTGCCCATGCCACACCCAACGTCAAGTATGCGCTTCCCTTTCCAATATTCTTTTCCTCGCGGTGCTGTCCAATTTAAAAATTGGCCTTCATACTGCTCTGCAATATGTGCATACTTTCCCCACTCATACCCAAACCGTTGTTGTGATGACATACGTGCGAGGCTATCCTTTCTTTTTAAAGCGGAACTCAATCTCATCAAACCCTCCTACCCAAAAACACCATATGCGACTCGCAAATGCAGGTGAAAGGTTTGCAACAAACGAGATACATGTGTTGACAATCCGAAGGAGAGTAATGAATGAAGTTCCATATCCCATTGATGGAAGAAGATGAAAAAATGCAAGCCAATGCAATTTCATCTCGACAAGTTCAAATTCAACACCAAAAAAACCCGATTTCGTAAACTCCTTTTTGAAGTACAGTGGAAACGTAATGTCAAAACCGTGCGCATGTTCTGCATGCGTAAATCCACGACTAAAGTGTGGGACTCGAACATGGAGCACTCCACCTGGTTTAAGGATTCGGTGAAATTCTTTCATGACGGGAAACGGTTTATCGAGATGCTCGAGTACATGAAACGCTTCGATGAGTTCCATCGAATTATCTGCTATCGGGTACGGCATCTCATTGAGGTTGTGAGCGATGTCTGGGTTAACTAAGGGCGACCAGTCCATATTAATGTACCCGTCTTTTTTCGTTTCGCCACACCCAACATTCAGTTTTGCGTATGATTGATTCATTGCCATGTATTCATCCAAAGAGCGAGCACAAAAAGTGACCATATCTTTTTGCGATGATCAGCTTTACCTTCTCTATGTTCGTCGAGAAGTATAGCAATTCCCTTTTGCTTGAACAAACCTGAAGAGACGAGTGAACCATGGAGCAGCGTCTCAGAAAAAAGCTCTCGATGCTTCCCGCGAATCCATGAACCAATCGGTACACCAAAACCATGCTTTTTTCGGTAAATTATGTCATACGGCAAATATGGCTCCATTACTTTCTTGAGGAGGTATTTTCCTGTTGTACCACGCAGCTTCTCGTGGTGTGGTAGTGATCGAGCAAACGAAACGAGGGGTTTGGATAAAAAAGGAGCCCGAACCTCGAGACCATGACGCATGCTCGCACGGTCGGTCTTCACCAAAATTTCATGGGGGAGATAACCGGTAGCATACTCAAGGAATAGTGCATCATGTTGTTCTTGTGCATTTTGGTAGAGTTCACTCGTATGTGCGCAAAGCAATGCTTTCTGATACGGTGCGGCGAGAACTGGATCAAGCTGTTCTGGTGTAAATGCTGAAAGCCAGTAGGTGTTACGAAGCGGCATCGGTGCGTCGTACCCTTCAAAAAACTTTTTAATCTTAAAATCGAGACTCATGTATGCATGCGTAACAGGAAGTCTCGTACTAAGCGTTTTGAGCGCTCGCGTAACAGGCTGCGGGAAGATTGAAATTTTTTGTGCAATATCAGATGCTAAAAAAGTCCCATAGCCACAGAAGAGTTCATCGGCACCATCGCCTCCAAGAGCTACCTTTACTTCTTTCCGCGCAAATTGGGACAAGAGTACCGTGGGTAATATAGATGAGTCTGCCATAGGCTCGTCGAGTATATCTGGCAAGGAGCGCAATACCTGTTCAAGGTCATTTTCACTCACCACACGCTCATAGTGTTCCGTACCTAGATGCTTCGCCACAATGCGGGCATAGGCACTCTCATCAAAACTCGGATCATCGAAACATATAGAGAATGTCTTGAGACCACCACCCATATGTTTCTGCGCATAATACGCAATTGTACTTGAGTCGAGTCCTCCTGAAAGAAAGACGCCCACAGGAACATCAGCAACCATGCGACTCTGTACAGCATTCTCGAGGAGAGTGCTGAGCGTTCGGCCATGTTCAGAATCGGGAGGTATAGTTGGTTCATGAGGAGTTCGAATATCAAAATAATACTCACGGTGACAGGCACTCCCATCAAATGTCATAAAAGTGCCTGGCGAGACGGTATGTACTCCTTCATAGATTGTCGCTTCTCCTGGAATATATTCATGGACAAGGTACGCAGCAACTGCATCCACTGATACCGTGTGCGGACAGAGTGGGTGCGCTCGGAGGGCCTTGAGTTCTGAGCCAAATATGAGCGTTCTACCTACGTGCGCATAGTACAAAGGTTTTTCGCCGTATGCATCTCGCGCCAATGTAAGTACTCCTGTTCTACTATCAAAAAGTGCGAGTGCAAACATTCCATCAAGTTTAGAAAGGAAGTCCATTCCATACCGCTCATAGAGATGGAGTATGACCTCCGTATCACTCCCACCTCGAAATGTAGAGGATGCTAAAAGTGTCTGCTTTAGTTCCTGGTAATTATATATTTCACCATTAAAAACAATAGTGACTGCACCGTCTTGTGAATGCATGGGTTGGGCACCTGTCGGGGAAAGATCTATGATTGAGAGTCTTCGATGTGCAAGATGAAGCTCCCCCCTCACAAACATCCCCTCCTCATCTGGCCCACGATGGGTGAGCGAGCTGCTCATCGTTTTGAGTATTGCAGCATTTCCTTCCCCAAAAAATCCAGTGATGCCACACATACCAATCAGAGATTGATGGTCTCTTTGATAAGATACGCCTTCTTCCCCTGTGATTCGTAGTAGGTGCGCATAACCATCTCGGCGAGTATACCCATCGTAATAAGTTGCACTCCAACAATAACGAGAAACGCTGCGAGTGTTGGTAGTGGAGTTTGAACGAGGTGAAGATCAATAGTGAATCTGAGTACGATCGCGACGAGTCCTGCAAGAAATCCGAGCGCTGCTACTACTGCCCCAATAAGCCCAAAAAATTGGATGGGTCTATCTTTGTATTTATGCATAAACCGAAGCACGAGAAGGTCAAGAAGTACTCTGAGTGTACGTGAAAATCCGTACTTACTCTTGCCATATTTCCGTGGAGCATACGACACTTCAACCTCCGTAACGCGAGCTCCCATTTGAGCAGCATATGCTGGTATGAAACGGTGCATTTCTCCATAGAGTTGCACATCTTTAATCACCTCTTTTCGATACGCCTTTAACGTACAGCCATAATCATGGAGGTACGTACCGGAAATTTTTGAAATGAGCTTATTCGCGAGGATAGAAGGTAACTTACGGAGAAGCTTTTTATCTGCCCATCTATTTTTTCTCCAACCCGACACAACGTCATATCCCTCATCAAGCTTTGCGAGTAATACGACAATGTCCGAAGGGTCATTCTCTAAATCAGAGTCAAGCGGGATAATAATTTCACCACGCGCATGCTCTATACCTGCCTGAATTGCTGCTGTTTGCCCTGCATTGATTCTAAAGTGAATGACCCTGATACGTGGATCAGCGAGCGCAATCTTGCTCAGTGCAATCTGTGAACTGTCTCGTGATCCATCATTCACTGCAATGACCTCATACGAATGCCCCGTTTTTGACATCGCTTCTGTGATTCGCTCAAAAAGCTCGGGGATGCTTTCTTCCTCGTTGAAAATCGGCAGGACAAGTGAAAGTTTAGGAGTGATCATGTGAGAATCAAACGATATATGAAAAAGTTATACGTAGCAAGTACAGCCATACTAACCCCTTGCGCACTGTATGGTGTGAGCATAAAGACTTCTGTGCACGAATAAAAAACAAGACTATTTATACCAAGACCGAGAAAGGCATTGAGCGTAAAGAGCACGAGTGACACGCGCAGCGAACGTTTCCTCTCTCCCTCATGCTCACGAAATGTCACATACCGCTGAAGTACATAGCTCACGAGTACAGTAAGAACAAAAGAGCTTGCCGATGCAACAAATGATGTTGTATGCATATACGCATAGGCAACAGTGAAAGATGCGTATTGAAATAGTGCGACACACAAACCTACAAAAATGTAGGTGAGCGCTTGATTTTGAAAGAGACGAATCATGCTCTGTTACACATAAATGCAATAATACCTTTTGTACGTGAACTCCAATCATACTGTGCAACATCCATGCGTGCTTGCTTTGCTCTCTCTTGTGCTTCGGAATAGTCAGCAATCACTCTGATGATCTCTTTACCCAAAGCATCAGGATCATCTGGTGTGACAAGTGAAGCAGTGTGTGTATGGAGTATCTCAGCGTTCGCTACCGTTTTTGTGGCAACAATAGGTATGCCACTTGCCATATAGGAGAAAACCTTGAGCGGCGAAGTGTGTCGATTTGAAATTTCATACTGAGCTGAATTTGGCACAACGAGCACATCGGCAATCTGCAAGGTATCAGGTAGTTCTGACTGTGGTCGCCTTCCAAGAAAAAGTGTGTGTGGATATTTTTCTTTGAAATATGTGATGCGACTTGTAGAACCGCCAACGACCACCGGAGTAACGCCCTGTTCTACGAGGGATGCACCTGCCCTAAGAAATGTTTCAACACCCTTCCATGTATCAAACTCTCCAACATAGAGCGCCACTGTAGCACCGGGAGGTATCCCGAGTCTGTGGCGGACACTCTCTTTAGATGCAACCGAACGATAGTCGCTGAGACATACACCACTTGGCGCTACGTGGATTGCATTTTGCGGATACCCGAATCGTTCCACAACATCTCGCTTGAGTGCGAGGGTGATGGTAATAAGACCTTCGAATTGTTTGAGAAGAAAAGAACCGAAATAACGCAACCCAAAAAAATGGTGGAGCTCAATATACTTCTTTTTTGTCGTGGGTAGTAATGCAAGGAGTGCAGGTTCGCGGCTATAGAGAATCGTATCCGCATCGTGCGAAGCCACATAACGCCAGAGGGAAAAGATAAAGGTTACTTGTCGTATGTAGTACAGTATTTTGCTTGCTGAGACACGATCGTAACAGTGGATGTATTGTATCGTAAAAATTTTTTCGACACGGTGATACAAAAAAGGATCGTCGGTAGCTGTCCCCGACCGCTTTGGTACAACAAGTGTCACCACATGCCCCTCACGAGCAAAACCTTCACATTGCTTCATTATTGCTGTACCCATAGCTCGCTCTGTGGGTATACGTGCTGAGGCAATAAAAAGTATTCTCATAGACTATTTTACCTTTTCTGCGTGCACATAATACCCAAGAGGTACACGGGTGCGAATAGATGCATACCGCTTTGAAATACGTGAGAAGAAAGTATCGAGAGCAACGGCAGTATGCATACAGAGAAGACGGAATGCTTGAGTAGGAATACTCCCGCCAAAGTTCTGAAAGATTGCTGAACATGGACCAAAACCGAGTTCAGTCACGACAACTGATGAAAATCCTGCATCGCTGAGCATTTTTTTAAGTGCGGATGCAGTGTAACGGAAATAATCATCAGGCGATCCGTGGATGTTAAAGAAAAAAGGTACAGTGATGTAGAGATGACCTCCTCGCGTCAAGATTCGATTTGCTTCACTAAGAAGATTACGATAATTGTACACATGCTCAAGCACGTTCACGCAAAGGACAGAAGAAAAACTTTCATCCTGGAGAGGAAAAGGTTTCTCAAAATCAAACACATGATCTGCTCCTGAGGGAACTTTATGTACTCCCGGCGTATTCCCATCTAGGTTAGCCACTTCGATAGGCATCTCTGATTGAATCAGTGAAAAATAGCTTGATTTCTTATGCCCGCCAAGATCAAGCACCTTTCCAGTCAACCTAAGTGTACCGAGCATTGCATCTTCTTGCCTTCGTAATATTGAGTACGTTTTCATACTATTGATACCGTATTTTAGCGCGTCGAGCCCACACTTGCAGCGCGAGAATGTTCCAGAGAGGATACAGCGCATATGTTCTCTTTTCAACATGATCCTGAAGAAGGGTTTCGACATTCTTCCAGTTATACAAGCCATCCAAACCATCATAGTAGCCAGGTGAAAGAATAGAACGCATAGTTTCAAGCACCTCAGGATCACGAATCCACTTCGCACCAGGACTTACCCACCCTCGTTTTGGTTGAGAAAAAAGATATTCAGGAAGATATCCTCGATACGTATCTCGAAGGATTTTTTTTCCAACAAATGGTGTGACCTTCTTCCTGGATGACAACGTGTCAGAGAGTGTAACAACTTCAAGATCGAGGAGCGGCACCCTCAATTCTAGCCCATGTGCCATAGAGGTACGATCTGAACGATGGAGAGATTCGTCTGGAAGCCACATGCTCCTGTCTACGTACATAAAAGCATCAAGCGGGGCATGCCTACTCATTGCTGCGTATCGTTCATGGAAAAGGCTGCTCACGCTCTCGAAACCGTGGAAAGGTTTTTGGAGCAGAGGAGCAATCTGAGTCTCATCGTTCGCCATGATACTTGTATGAAAGGCTGCACCAGCTGGAACAGTGAGCTTCCTCGCTCGAGGATACACATGAACGATACCTTGTTGTAAAAATGAAGGAAGCATTTGCATATAGAGAGCCGCTCGAAGCATTCGATGTCGGGTATATCCAAGAAACAGCTCATCTCCCCCATCACCTCCGAGCGCAACAACAACACCGTCCTTACGAACCTGCTGCGCAAGAAAATACTGTGACACCGCTGTAGGGTTAGCGACAGGTTCATCTTGTGAAGCAAGTATTGTCTCAAGATTATTTCTGATATGAGCGAGTGATAGCGTGTGCGTTGTATGTGCTGCCCCATACTGCTTTGCAGTTCGTTCAGCGAGTACTGCGTCGGCATTAAAGCGCTCATGATCATTTTCTGCTCCTTCCACCATTTCAAATCCCACTGAGAACGTTTTGATATCACGTGCATGAAGTGACATGTGATGCAACACGATACTCGAATCAAGCCCTCCTGAAAGAAAAACACCAACCGGCCTATCTGAGACAAGCTGTCTCAGGACTGCACTATCTATTGTTTCATACAGCGTACGAGAGGGTAGCAGACCATCAATCGGCAACTGTGGTACTCCTATTCCCTGTGCAGGTGCATAGTATCTGCGAATTGTGGATACCCCTTCGTGATACACAAGAACGTGACCTGGTTGCAATTTTTGTACTCCTTGTATGAGTGTCCTTGGACTCGGTACATACTGAAGCTCAAGATAGTGCTCGAGTGACACGCTGTCGAGAGTCTGACCATCTCCTTCGAACGCTCCGATCTCAGAGGAAAAAGCAACTATACCATTCTCTTCTTTAACGTAGAGTGGTTTAACTCCCATATGATCACGTGCGAGCGTGAGTTTTTTGTTTCTACTATCCCAAATACCAAATGCAAAAATACCACGAAGGCGCGGGAACATTTCCTCGCCCCATGCCACAAAAGCAGCGAGTAACACCTCGGTATCACTCTCTGTGGTAAATCGAACACCTTGTGCACTAAGCTCCGCCCGGAGCTCTCGGTAGTTATACAGTTCACCGTTGTACACAATCGAAAAAAGTCCGTCATGGGAGTGCATAGGTTGCAGGGCACGATCGGAAAGATCAATAATCGCCAGTCGATTATGCCCCAATGTAATCCCCTCACCTTCCCATACGCGAGAACCATCAGGACCACGATGCCGTATCCGCTCATTCATGAGCGAGACCTTGCCGTAGTTGGTCTCTGTTACACCATTTATGCCACACATGTTATCTAAATATTGATTTCACTGCAGTAAAGAGATCATATGCTCCGAATACCCACCGTGTAAGCATTTGAGGAGTCATCTCATCTTCTATACACATACGTGGCACTTGAAAAGTTTCATCGAAGCCAACAAATCGACTTATTGCCGTGTACCCATACAGAAAACCGACATTTTGCGCGCCCTTTCCCACTCGCGCATCTACATACTCTTTTGTCCCAAAAGGATAGGCACAATGAAGAACTGGGGTTCCGAGTACCGACTCTATTCGCTCTTTATCTTTTCTGAGCGTTTGAACCAAATCATGCTCTCCAAGCATCCGTAAATTAACATGGTGATATCCGTGACTTCCGATGGTGTGCCCGCGCTCAAAGAGTGTACGGACACCGTCCCAAGAGAGCGGGTCACGCGGCTGTATTTTTAATTCATTTTTCATAAAAAGGGCAACGCTTGTCGTATCGTCTGCAATATCGATAAGTCCGCTATTCACAAAAAAAAGACCCTGTATACCATACCGTTCTAGCACCGGAAGAACCGTGGTGACCCATGACGCATATCCGTCATCAAACGTTATGAGGATATTTATACTTTTTGGATCAAAGGTACGGCTACTAAAATCTTCGGGTGATACCACATGAAAATTTTGCGCAAGTGTCGCAATGGTTTTTTCAAACCACAGAGCATCTCTCACATCATGAAACACAACTATGCGCACAAGTGGCCCTTTGAGACCCACAATAAAACGATACGCGTATGCAATACCCGTGAGTGATAGACATGCAATACAGAAGTCTCGGATAAATACACGCATGAAATGTTTATGAGTTCTTTGTACCAAGCCACTCGATAGTCATGTCTCGGTTAATGCGCTTACTCAATCGAGAAACATCATCCGCAAAGTGCGGCACGAACGATGCACGATCAAAAGTCTTTGTATGCGCTGACTTTTCTTTTGGCTTCGTATTCATATTTCTAACCATGTCGGGGATACCACTTTTTCTCACCATATGCACAAATTGATCAAACCCGATTTTTCGTAAGGTTTCAGAAACATGGTGCATTACCCTATCAATCCATACATGTTTCGGGGTTCGTGCGACATTTATTTCATCATTGACCATACTCGAAACAAACGCTGGATCAATACCGAGAAACTCATATATCCTTCTCATAAATAAAACTGGGTCCTTTTTAATATCTTCGTAAATGAGAACGAGAAGTTGTTCTGGTCGAAAATAGCGATCGAATCGTGCTATCTGCTCTGCATACATTCCCTGCCCCAGTACGCTCTGATCGTTGGCTGCATAAAACTCAAATGTAGTATCTTCTTTAATTTCACCTGCTTTAATGGCATTTCTATATTGTGAATAGGCTCTATCAATCGGATTGCGGAGAATTGCAATAAGCTTTGCGTTTGGATATAGCCCATGTATGCGTTCAGGGGCTTCCGTTGCATACAAATAGGAAGTAGAAAATTCACCTTTTATTTTTGCCAAATCGCATGCAGCAAAATGGTGTTCGTACCATTCCTTACCCTCACTAAAACGAGGTCGACTAAAAAAATGTATCTCCTTGATTGGTGCACATACTTGCGGATGATCGTACAAGCACGTATACGCCCATGAAGTACCGGACTTCTGTGCTCCTATACCAATAAAATCAATCATGGTGTCCATAGTACGGCAGTAGGCTTATTCTGTCATGTCGCCGAAAATTCGTGTGGTGAGCGTGGCAAGGGAATGATTTTGTATGACGGTGGCACGCATCTCTTCTCGCATAATCTTTCGCTCTGTGTCTGTGAGACGTCGAACTCGCTCGATTGCTCCAACAAACTCAGCAGGATCAAGACTCGGCACACAACAGTGGGATGGTATGAGCTGTGCGTATGTTGCCGTAAGTGCAATAGGAAACACCCCGTTCTGCATCGCTTCAAGCACAACCTTATCGATACCACCTGTGGTAGATGGGTGGAGAAGAAAATCACATTTTGTATATGCATGAGTGAGTGCGCCGTGATCCATTGTTCCAATGAATGCAACTGTTTCGCTCAAGGTATACTCTTGGACAAGCGCCTCCATCGTGCGCATGTACTCCGGATCAACAGCTGCTCCCACAAATTGCATTTTGAATGCAATACCTTTTTCTCTAAGTAGCTGAGCGGAAGCAATCGCAATCTCTACATGCTTTGCAGGAGAAATCCTTCCGACAACAATAATAGAAAGTGGCTCGGATATACCTCCCGACATACCATCATGGTTTGTTATAGAAATTCCATGACCAACAACGTATTTGTGTGTGTATGGAAGTGGGAAACTTCCATCTGAGGCAGTGTACACACGATCTACAAGCTTCCCCGCGATACGACCCCATATATTGATATGTCCATGCGTCTTCCACCAATAAAAACTGGTGCGTCTTATTTTTCGAAGAAAAAAGAATGGTGCCCCGAGAATGTTATACACCGCACCCATGTGGTACAAAACAAAATCGGTATGTGAAAAAATAAAAAAGCGAAAAAAGTAAATGAAAAATCTTATCGTGTACGTAAATCTCCCCTTCCCTTTCTCTTTACCAAGAGAATGCACATGTACGTGTGCCGGGAATGTATGGACACCTTCTTTAAGGCAGATAACATCAATACGATCAAACCGTGTACTGAACTCGAGGATCCAGTCATGGAAAAACCCCAAAATTGGGTCATGTATATCCACCACCTGCGTTGTGATAAGTAAGCGCATACCTCAAGACTATATAACCCTTGCGTTATATGCAACGTTCCACTGAACTTCGGTATGCATCGAGATACGCTTTGTAATCTTGCTCTATACGCTCAAAAACAACCTCTTCTGCATTCATAGCAAATCGCGTTCGTGAAAGATTATCATTGAGAAATGCCTTAAGGTGATACTGTACACACGTTGCATCAGCGAGAGGGCAAAGGAAACCGGATTCATTATGCACAAGCAGTGTCCCTGCAATATTTTTTGCTGATGCAATGATAGGAAGCTTGACTGATGCAGCTTCAAGAATCACCGCATCTTCTTCAGGATCTTCTGAAAGGTGCACAAGCACATTAGCAGACTTCATATGCGATATAACTTCCTCTGGCATTGGCTCAAATTCCACTTGTCCAAAAATCCCAAGTGCAATTACTTGTTTTTCTATAGCGGCTCGAAGCGGCCCACTCCCCACTATGACAAGTCCAATTGTTGGATACATCCGAAGCAAAGACGCGGCGCCACTTACAACCTCAAGCGTGTGTGACCGCGCAGTCATCCCAGATATATGCAGGATGATGAACTTAAATTGTGGATACCGTTCTTTAAGATCCAGTGTAGGCTTCATATCCCTCCAAGACTCGAGATTGTAGTAGAGCGGAAGTACTTCAATCCGGTCTTGAAGCGCAGCATGCGATTCAAGAATTCTTCTCTTAAGATATTCGGAGCGTACTCTGACACAATCTGCCTTCCCAATTACATACTTGAGTACATGCATTCGAATCCCATTATGTGGGTCTTTTGCAGCAAACCCTTCATCAAATATATCTTCGAGGATGTGTACCTGAAATGGCCGATCGTACTTTTTTGCAACAAAGTGACCGACGATACCTGACTCAAAAGGGTCTTCTGCGATAATGACATCTGCCCTAAAGCCCCCCGCAAAAACAAGTTGTTCGTTCGCGATTCGATAGGCATCAAAACCAGTCTTCCACCAACTTGAAGACTCTGTCATGTACATCCATACATTATCTGTAAGGCGAACAGCCGGCGAAACATCTTCATCTCCGATCTCAGAGAGGATAATGACATGTATCTCAGCAAACAATCCGGAGAGCTCAATCAATTTTCGTTGCGCCAGACTTCCAAGCTGGGTGATTGCTTTATTTTGAGTAAAAATAAGCAATCGAACACTATCTCTATCTGAATAGGTCTCGAGAATAGGTGCAGCTTGACGCGCGTCCCGTGCCAGGATTTCTTCAGGCGCCTGCGGTGAACTATCTACAGACTCCACAGGGAGCGACTCCTCTAGTTGCTCACGCTCTGCAATCCGTGCCCCTATCTTTTCATCGAGAATAACGATATCCGTATCGAGACCACCCTCATCAATATGTTTATTGAGGTCATCAGTAGCTCTTCTCGATGGATCGAGACTAGGAATATCACTGTACGGATCACGAGGTGCTGCCATATGACACCAGTATACCGTGTTTGCTTATACAGTATGGGCAGCTACCCACTCTTTTGCATATTGTTCTCTACTCTGCAGAGAGAGCTTCTTTGCAAGCTCATGTCCATGGCGGCCCATTTCTTTGCGGAGCTCACGATCTTCATATATACAGCAGAGACTCGTCACTACGGCATTGACGTCATTCACGGGAACGATACTTCCGTGTATCCCATCGAGCACATGCTCACGAGCCATACCTACATCCGTCGTAATAACAGGGGTACCTGTTGCGAGTGATTCAAGAAGCACGAGTCCATACGATTCATGGAGTGATGTAAGTACAAAAACATCTGCGGCCGCCATCTCGGTTTCAATATGTTCCGTCCACGGAACAATGTGCACCACGCTCAGAAGAGCATATTTTTTCACTGCGTGAAGTATGTGCGCATATTCCTCTCCCTCTCCCACAATGCGCAACACAGAATCCGGATGCGAGGTATGAAACAGAGCAAAAGCTTCAATGAGAAGGGGTATGTTTTTTTCTGGCGCTAAACGCGATGCGGTCAAAATAGTAAATCGTGAATTCTCAGCACGCCCCACATATGCCTGCAAAAAAGTCTCTAGCTCAGGCCGGATAGGAAGTGTCGTAATTTTTTCTTCAGGTATACCAAACGTATCCAGAGATGTTTTTTGCCTAGACGATACAATCCTGACTTTAGTCGCACGTGCAAGAATACGAGGAATCAACATGCGTCTGAGATATCGAGTCATCTTCCCCTCAGTCCAATACGGACTGTAGTAATCACCATGCATTTGCACCGTAAACGGCGTATTTGTTATGCGCGAAAGAATGTACGAAACGAGACCAAGCTCAAGTGGATCTTGAGCAGTAATCGTAAAACGGGATTCGTGTTTGGAACAAAGAATGCGGTACGCAATGCGAAAGCCATCGATCAGCATCAAAAAACGAGATCGTGAATGTGTTGGGTAGATATGCAGTTTTCCTTCATGTACTTCATCAGAAAAGTCATGCTTCTTTCTGGTCAAAACAACAATATGGAGACCGTCGAGATGTTCTGCATACTGGCGCATACGTTCTCGATCTCGACTTTCAGATTTTAAAATATTCCGAGCAATGCTCAGGGTTACAAGTTGCATATTGTTTTGAAAAAAACAGATAACTCTGAGACAATTTGCTCTTCATTAAACCGTGCAAGGGAATCTTGAGCATGCTCGGCAAGTATCTGTGCCTGCGCAGGTTCACGGTAGACTCGATTCAAAGCGTCGGATATTGCATCAATATCATTGTATGTAACAAGATGCCCATTGTATCCATCAGTAATAAGTTCAGAATTACCACCAGCCGGCGTTGTGATGATCGGTACCCCGAGATGCATCACTTCAATGAGCTGATGAGACAATCCTTCGTATGACGTATTCAAAACGAATACATGGGACACACTGATCTGCTGCGCGAGTACGCTGCGCGTGAGAGCCCCCTCAAAATACACATATGCATCTGCTCCAAGCGATGCTGTCTTACGTTCAAGATCTCTACGGCTCGTTCCATCGCCGCACACGTAGAGCTCAATCGGAACTCCTTCGTTTTTTAATCGAACGACTGACTCAATGAGCGCATCGATCCCCTTCCATGGAACAAGTCTCGCTGCGGTAATCACCCGAAACACGTTTGTCGGACGACTCGAGATCATTTCATGAGAGATTGGATCGAGAACACTGTAAATACGAGTGATTTTTGCTTCTCGAATACCCCACCCTGCAACAACACGCTTCATGTATTCACTCGGAACGATAATATGCTTTGCTCGCTTTGCAACCAAAGATTGGAGTGAGGACATAACACGAACTCGTATCGGATGCGCTGTATGTGTGCGAAATGCATCGAGTGTCTCTGTGACCCCATATCGCTGCTGCCCTTGCTCCCATGCATAATCTCCAGGAACACGAAGAATGAAGGGCTTCCTTGTAATGATACTTGCAAGCATTACAGGAACACCCACAGATACGGTATCGAGTGCATATATCATCTCGCACGTTCTTCCCAGTGAGACTAATCTAAAAAAATAGATGAGATGCCGTATGAGTGGAGGGTAACGACGCACAGATCCAAACGGCACAACCACAAGTTCGAGCCCGAGTGTTTCTTGGTGTTTTTCAAGGAAAACAGTATGGGTGGCTGGACCTCCAATATCTGGCGGATAGAGCCCTGTTGCAACAAGCAATCTCATATGAGGTCGATAATAGCACGAGAGAGTAGCGCTGGATCATGTCGTATGAGACTCCGCTTCAATACATCACCCTTCGCGAGAACAACATCATCGTGAGCAACAAAATCACCTCCGATCACACTTGTAACTCCCCCTTCATACACATGCTTCACCGGGTACTCTCTATCTTCTGCATAGAGCCCGAGAAGGTCTTCACGGAGCGTGCCAGTATGTACAATCATATAATCTGGCGCTCGACCAACATATCGTTCGATCTCGGCCAAGTGTTCTCCTGTGGTCATGCCGTTCGTTTGTCCACGCCTCGACATGAGATTTGCAACATAGACGAGCGCTCCTTTTGAAGCGCGAATAGCTTCTGGTACGCCACCAACAACACAATTCGCAAGGATACTCGTATAGAGATCTCCAGGTCCAAGAACGATAACGTCGGCCTCTTTTAGTACCTCTTCTGCACGAGGTGACACATGCGCCTCAGCACTCAAGGTTAGCTGTGTGATGAGTGCGTCACCATTGACTGCACTGTGTGTATCGATGGTGTGTTCTGTATGTGCCTGCTCACCGGTGTTGTATTCGGCCATAAGGTGTACATTATCAGCAGTGACAGGTATCACCTCGCCGCACGTCGCGAGCACTTGTGACGCAGCACGAATGGCTTCACGTTCACTTCCGCACATGTCAGTAAGTGCAACGAGAAGGAGGTTTCCAAGGGTATGCCCACGAAGTCCTTCTCCGCGATCGAATCGATATAAAAATAACTTTCTCAGAATCGCATCTTGATCGTGATCTTCTCGTGCAAGCGCACAGAGTGCCATACGTACATCTCCTACGGGGAGATAGCCAAATTCATCACGTAATCTACCTGTAGAACCCCCCGAGTCAGCCATGGTTACAATAGCCTGGATATTGAGGGTATGTGCATACGACTTTAGTCCTCGGAGGATAGTATACGTTCCGGTCCCTCCACCGATTACTACCACTGACTTTTTGTGCTCCATATCTGTATGTAACCATATGATCGCGGAAAAAGCTCCATATACTGTATAGGGGAACAATTGTGGGCTATAGTGTATCGATATGGATCAAAAAAAGGGATATTTTGTTGTTTCGCTCGATTTTGAGCTCTTTTGGGGAATGACCGACGTAGCTACTCTTGAGACGTATGGGGCGCAGGTTCTAGGCGAACGAACAGCGATTCCTCGAATGCTTGAGCTGTTCACTGAATACGGCATTCATGCAACCTGGGCAACCGTAGGCATGCTCATGTGTCGTAATAAAGACGAACTTCTTTCGCTTCTCCCTCCAAAGGACCTTCGACCTACGTACCCTGATCCCCGCATGTCGACATACCACTACATCGAACACACTAAAATTGGCACTGACGAATCAGATGACCAATACCACTATGGCCCCTCACTTGTACAAAATATTCTTGATACACCACATCAGGAGCTAGGAAACCATACCTTCTCTCACTACTATGCAATTGACGGTACGCGTAATGGTTCTGCACTACTCGCTCGCGATCTCGAGTCATACGAGAGTATTGCAAAGTCATACGGTGTCACAGCAACATCCATAGTCTTCCCTCGAAACCAGGTAGACCCAGACATGTTCGACACACTCAAAACACATGGCATTACGGCATACCGAGGAAATGAAAATCACTTCCTCTACACTGCACGAGGATATAAAAATCAAAGCAAAATCATTCGAGCACTCCGTCTTCTTGATCACTACATCACCATTTCAGGTCACAACACATACCCACTTTCGTATATGCAAAACAGAGTGCATGGAATCGTGAACATCCCTTCAAGTAGATTTCTTCGACCATACATGAAGCTTCTCTCATTTCTTGAGCCGCTGCGTCTTCGAAGAATTAAGCGTGCAATGACATACGCCGCGGTTCATGGTGAAGTCTTCCATCTCTGGTGGCACCCACACAACTTTGGCATCAACCAAAAAGAAAACTTTCGTATGCTCAGCAGTATTCTTGCGCACTACAAAAAGCTCCATGCATCATATGGTTTGGAGAGCGCCACAATGCACGAGCTCGCTATAGCTTCTTCCGAATCAAACGCTTAAGCCACTTCGGGAGTCTCACATTATACTGAGCAAGCGTTTTATTGACCCACTTCCCTGCATCAATAATGAGCACAGAAAGTGCACTTTCAATTTTGTGCCCACGAATGAATTCGTGGATATTTGGTAATGTTCCAAAAAATGACGCTCTCTCAGAATGAACAGTGAAAGCACCAGTCCTCAGTTTTTCTATAATTGCACCCTCGGTAAAAGTGTCAGGTGCGAGTGAAATTTGCGGAGAGCCAAAATGTTCAATTCGATGAAAATCGACTCCACCAATCGCAATAAGCATCGGCTTGGTTTTTCTCAATGACTCAAGAAGTGTGAGTGAGCGTGTTCGCGGAACTCGCTTCCCTTCATATTGTTGATTCCATACCTCTACAGCATCAAGTTCACCAAGGAGCTTCTCATCAACTTCAAATTCGTTACGCACAGGGTGTGCCAATACAACAAATGGTGTATGCCCCGTCCACTCACGGAGCGCCTCGATGTCGGGGGCATAATTCTTAAAAAACTCACGACACCCAATCATAAGGATGTGTGCATTAAGGTATGGCACCTCAAATCCTGGAATAAATTTAAAGGTAGTGTCAGAGAGCGTGTCGCACTCTCGTATAAAAGCTTTTGCCATTTCTGGATTCATTTCATCAACATGCTCTGTCATGCATACAAAACTCACCCCTCGCTCTATACAGAGTTCACGAAGCTCTTTGAGTGAAAGTTTGCCGTCGTACGAGTATGTCGAATGACAATGGAGTATCCCCGTTATTTCTTTTTCTTGCGTTTCAGGGTATCCCATATTTCCATTATGGCAGGTTTTGGATCATGAAGCGACCAGACATCCCCACGAGTACCTTTCTCTAGGCTCAGAAAGGCCTTGAGAGCCCGAAGACGTTTCGGGTAGGTATACGGGCGCATACGATCTCGTGCAAAGAGTACGGTAAGAATATGCTTTACATCACCGAGAAAATGTCGTGTGCGTACACCATCAGTTTGTGTAACCACCTCTGTAGGGAAAGACTCTTTGGTAGCAAGGTGGTAGAAGTGATATGGCATATCAACACCAGAAGCCATCGAGAGAGGGAGTGATCCCCAGAAGCGTCCATTTACTTCCATGAGCTTAGGCGTCTTTATATCACTGTCGACTTTAAATTCGACCATGACTGGGCCGGTCCAAGCGAGCTCCTGAACAATCTTCCGTGCATACATTTCGAGCATATCCCGAAGTGGTCCTTTTTCGAGTGTTTCCTTAAGGACAGATGCCCCACCACTTGGTGCGAGGGAGCGTATACGATGATGCGTAACGAGTGCATATGGATTCCCATTATGGGCGATCATCTCAACACCATATTCTTCACCAGTAACACGTTCCTGAATGAGTGGTGCTTCACCTAGCGTATCTTTGAGTGTTTCAAACAACGAAGTGAGCTCCTGTTCTGTATGCACGAAACGTGCACTTCCGAAATGGCGAACTTCATCTTTTAGTGTGACGCTCTTTCTCGGCTTAACTACTGCGGGATACTTGATGCTCTGCGCTATGCGTGAAAGCTCATGTGGAGTTGTGGGCATGTGCGTCGTTATTGTAGGGACACCAGACACACGAGCGAGTGAGTAGGTGATCGCTTTATCAAAGGCAATTTCCATAGCACGAGCGTCCGGGAACACGAGCGTTGAAATCGTACTGAGTAGCTCTCGCGCATCATAGAGCGCTAGAAATGTTGCGTCTGAGCACGCAATGATGACCGGCATATCACCGAGACGAACCGCTTCTTGTCTAACCGCCTCTATAAATCCCCCTGTGTTTGTATAGGGAGATGGGTATACAAACGTTGCTGTAGCATATCGAGAATGAAGCGCCATACCTGACACACGTTCAGCTCCAACAGAAAGTTTGATTCCTTTTTTACCAAGTGATCGAACAATCGCGAGTGCACTCTTCAGTCCCCCGTCCAAAATAATTGCACTTTTCATGTTGTAAGCTGATTACATAAATCCTCCATCTGTTTTGCTATGCGATCCCAATCATATCGATCATGAATACAACGCTCACTTCGATTAAGGAGAGCTTCTCTCTCTGTATGCGATAAATTCATCACTCGCCCAACTACATGTGCAATACTTTCCGGGCTTTCAATCTCAACTACGAATCCAGTCTCTCCATCAATAAGAAAATCAGATATGCCCCCAGCATGGGTACCAATAACAGGAATACGAGCAGCCATCGCTTCAAGGAAGGCGTTCCCAAGACCTTCTGTAAGCGAGGGTCGGATAAATGCATCAGAAGACTTCATGAGAGCCGGCAAAGCTTCTGGTTGTACAAAACCCTTAAAGAGTACGCGTCGAGAAAGACCGAGTGCAGCTACTTGCGTACGAAGTATTTTCTCGAGTGAACCACTCCCACATATGACAAGACAGACATTTACAGGAAGCTTAGCGAGAGCTGCAATAATATCTCCTACACCGTTCTTACGTTCCAGGCGCGAACTCGTAATGAGTACAAAGGAGTCCTCAGGAAATGCGAATGCTGAACGTATCTCATTTCGTTTCTGCTCCTCTATAGGTTGAGAAAATAACCCAATCGAAACACCATTCGGAATTACGACACCAAATTTTCCTCGATATCCCATCTCTCTCCCCCAGCGAAGGAGGTACTGAGAAATTGCCTGAATACCATCAGCTGTTGCAAAAATTTTATTAAAAGATCCTCTCACATATTTCACACGCTCGTAGATATATTCAAAGGAATCACCCTCTTGGAGCGTAAGGAGAAAAGGTAAGCCTGATTGACGCTTTACACGAACAGCAGAAAAAGCACCGTAACTCGCCATAATTGACCACACTAGATCATAGGTATGCCGACGCATAAGTTTCCGGGCATACAGATGACCAAATAGCGCAAGGATGATTCCATCAATTTTAGGAACACCAAACCCAACTCGGTGTATATGAACATTCTTGACGTGCTCACACTCTTTAACCCCTCTTCGCAGCTTTGCGCAAATAAGATCAAATTCAATATGTGGTAGCCGTTCAGTTATATTACCCATTGCCTGTTCAGCACCTCCTGCAGGATACAAATGATCGTCTGTAGAAAAAATGAGAACGCGATTATGCTTCATGGTTTTGAGTTCGCTTTCGGAGAAAGGTGCTATACATAAAACGCACCTGGTTAGCGAATGCATCGCCATGACCTATCGAGCGAATCAAAGATGCTCGCTTTATGAGCGTCATTGCCGCTCGCACTTCGTACGTATCATCAGCATATATTTGATCCGCTCGACCAAGGACAAAGGTAAGCATGAGTCGAATATGTAACGGGATTTGTGCAATTTTTTGATCAGCAATAGTTATGAGGAGGGGCGTTCTCATGTCAGCTCTAGCAATGAGTGCGGCGAGTGCACCGTAACTTGCAAATAAGGACCATCTAAACGAGTACGTATATTTTTTTAGAAGCTGACGTGCTTTCTGTGCACCAAGAAATGGGAGAAGGAACTTATCAGATGGGTGGCCGAACCCTATGCGATGCACATGGACATTCGGTAAATCACACTGAGCATTTTTCCCCTCCTCCGAAAAAAATGTTGTAACGACATCAAAAGTTACATCCGGCAGTGCCCGCATAACATCAATGAGTGCTTCTTCAGCTTTTCCTTGATTAGGGAAAAAAGTTGTCGAAAATACAAGAACCCTTTCTTGTTGTGGCACAACAGCACCTGTGTCAGATTTTATATTCTTAATGTATGACAAAAGATCGTTTTGTGGCGACCACCCGAGTGCTTGGGTTCGCTCGGATAGAACTGCAGAAGTCATCCTATTACCCTTTCGCGGAGGTAACATAATGATTCTGCCTCCAAACATTTCTGCAACTTCGCGTACGCTGTAGCTTTTGGGAGATCCGATACCGTACTCGTCTCCCTCCCCTTTCTCTCCCACAAGAACGAGCCCTTCTACAATATCGCTCACGTGCGTAAAATTTCTCACTTGTGTTCCTGGTGCAACAATGGTGAGTGGTTTACCTGTCTTATAGAGATCAGAAAAAATTTGTATGAGGGTTCCGAAAGGACCGGACATCTCCCTTGGTCCATACACATTATAGAAATAAGTGATCGCATACCGGACACCAAACCATGCACCGTAGTTTTTCACCAATTCCGTATTTGTTGCCTTTGACCATGCATACGGACTCTGATCTCTCCCTGTGCCCTCGTCAGCAAACTTTGTTGATGAGCCTGCATACACAATTTTTGCTCGAGTACGTCGAACGAACTCGAGCACAGCAAGCGTCCCTATCTTATTTTGGTCCCACACTTGCTCAACATCTTCAAAACTCTTTTCAGTACGTGAATATTCACCAAGATGAAAAACAATGTCTGGTGACTCAGGTATGTGGAGCGCAATGTCTCTTGTGTGCCCCGTACGATATTCCACCCCGGGCATATGATTTGCTGGAGAACCTGTCGAATAGTTATCGAGTGAGATAACACGATACCCGTCACGGTAAAGACGTTCACAAAGGTGTGAGCCTACAAAACCCGCCCCTCCAGTAACGACCGCTAACTTTTGGTGTTTCTCCATACTCAAATATTGGGTCACTATACCCCAAATAGGGCTCTGGTGCGACACTTACAATACGTCACGCTGTGGGCGCCGATATAGGAGGACTGAAGCCGCAACGAGGATAAGACCGAGCCCCACATACGGAAGCACGTTTTTCTTTCCTTCATTCTTTGTGCTCTCCGAATCAGCTGCATACACTGGTATTGTTAACCCCGAAAATGTCGTTGAAGTTCCAGCGACGATACCTTTTGTTTCTGCTGTTTTCGATGAATCCCCAGAAGCAACGGGGGTTTTGGTTTCACTCGCTCGAGAGACTATTGGCACTTTCGACTCCGTGGTACGTACCGTGAACTGGGACGGAGCTGCCATGAGGGTGTCTCTACCCTCACTCGCAAGCATCATACTGTCACGATTATACAAAGCGACTATACCAACGCCATTCGAGAGAACTCGCTCTTTATCAATTGTGATAGAGCCTGCTTTGAGTAACCGTGTATGCTGCGGAAGTACGAGCGCGTCAGTACCTTTGAGTACATATCCTGAAATATCTATTTCCTGTGGTGCAGTATTTGTAAGTACAATATCACCATCCTTCGTCCTTGAAATCGAAACTCCTACCGGAACAACACGAATATTCTTTTGGACCGTCACATCGTGACGAGCATATTTTGCATGTACAACCAGAAGGTATTCACCTGGATACTGGTATACATGTGTTGGTGCTTTACCCTGAGCCGTGAATGTGTCACCAAAATTCCAGGTATACACAAGTGAATTGAGAATATCTCGACCCGGCCCGTGTCCGCTCACTGTGAACGAAACTGGCTGATTCACATAGACAACCTCTGGAACCGTGAGCGTCAATTGAAGATCCTTGGTCGACGGCACTATTGAAATGCGCTCATTTACGCCGCTGCGCTGTGACGTAATAACACCGGGGATTCCCTCGTTACTTTCCTCTTCCTCATCCGAATCGTCGGTATCACGAGTATCCTCAGTACTTGATGTATCAGAAACCTGTGCATTCTCTCTACCAGGGGTTGGTGCTGCGGTAACCCAACCACCTGTTCGCGTTCGTTGTGCAGTTTTCTTTGGTGTCGCATTAGAACCACCAATGAGACCCCAGTCTGTACCGCCCACTGCCTCATCGGCAACAGTACCAGAAGGGTCTCTCAACGTAAGAGTTGCGCCACCATTAGGTAATGAACCGGTATACACGAGAAGTGCAGTTACACCTGGCACAGAGGTATCATCGGTACGCTCGAGGAGTGCAACACCATGCGGCGCAATGGTGCCACTCAATGTAATGCTGAGACTCCCCCCAGTAACTGTCCATCCGGTCACATCCGCCGGCACACTCCCAAAGTTATATATCTCAATCCATTCATTATTCGCATCCTCATCGGTACCCATCCAGGCAATTTCACTAAAGAGTAGCGCAGCGCTGCTTGTTGCCGGGAATGAAAGAAAAATACACAGTAAAAGAATGAGATGACGCATACACTTTCGATACTCAATAGGTAATACCTACATCGTATCATTCACCACAGCGACGCGTCACCAGCCTGTGGAGTGAAGCATCCAAAATAACTAGAAAGGCGAGGTGTCTTTACCAGTAATTCGCATCATTCGCTCCAATTCTTTTGGTGTCACTTCGCCCCCACTTCGTTTCTCCTTCTCTTCTTGTATTTTTGCGAAAGTTTCTTTAAGAGTCTCCTTTGTTTCACTCTGTTTTTGTGACAACGGAACCTCTGTGGTGAATTTTTTTGCTGGTGGCATCTCCTCATGCTGTTGCTCGGCCACAACTACTCGTTCTGCCGGATTCACAGAAACAGGAGCAGGATTATGTGGTGCAGGTTCCTGCTTTACCACTCGCCCCTCATCTGTCACAACTTTTTTAAGGAGAGAACGAAGCTCACTCAACTGTTCTTGCGGCTGCTTTTTAGGTGGATGCTCATCTTTTCGCGGCGGTCTACGATCACCCTCATGCCTCTCCACAATACGACGCTCTCCCTCACGCTCACTTTTTCGATTCTCCGAAATAGGTTCACGCTTTTCCCTCTCTGGCCTTCGCTCACGAACTGGGTCTGGCGCTCGTTCAAAGCGCTTTGGTGCACCTTCATCTGAATGAGGGGGTCGCTCCTTTTTCTCCTTTGGTGGCAGAACAATCGGTTCATGAAACTTTACGATATCTGCCTCGACATCAGCACGTAGTCGCGCATATTGTTTTCGACTCGCCGCAACAACCATATCTTTATAAGAAACACTTTGTGGAGAAATTGGCGGTAATGTTGTTGCAGAAAATGGAGGCGATCCAATACCATCAATCATAAGAGTGAGATACACCTGCGCAAATCCGAGATTTACGATATCAGTTGCAAGAAACTGGGGTGTGAAAATCGTTTCGAGCACCTCAGCATCAAATGGGCCAACGCGAAAGGCGATAATGGTTCCGACGTTTCCAAATACTGCGTTACGCACATCCTCTTCCATTTGCTCAATATACTGGTGGGCAATGGTGAGATTGAGATGGTATTTTCGAGCCTCTGAAAGAATATTCGCAAAGGTTGCATTCGCGAATGATTGGAACTCATCCACATAAAAATAAAAGTTTGGCATTGCCTTCATCTTTTCTGGAGGAAGATCAGCACGACTCATCGCCGCAAGATAGATGCGCGTCGTGAGCATCGAGCCAAGAAGATTTGCATTCGACTCACCGATGAGTCCTTTCGAGAGGTTCATGATGATGATCTTTCGTTCATCCATCATTTGTCGTATATCGAAAGACGACTTTGGCTGACCGATGATATTACGGATGATAGGATTCGCCGTAAACTGCCCGATCTTATTTTTGATAGCATCACCAGCCTCCTGCATGTAGCGTTCGTTATACTTTGCGAACTCATCTACCCAAAAGGAACGGACACCAGGATCTTTCACATTTGAAACAATGAGGTCACGGTATGCCTTATCGGATAGCATGCGATTCACTCCAATGAGAGTGGAGCCTGGGTACTCAAGGAGTGCAAGGATAGTATTCTGGAGAATGTACTCCATACGTGCACTCCACGCATCTACCCATATCTTTTTAAAGACTGACATGAGACCAGACACAACGAGATGCCGTTTGTCGGGACCAACATCTTCCATGATGTTGAATGAAATAGGAAACGAAGCGTCCGCAGGTGCAAAATAGAGCACATCATTCACACGCTCAGGAGGGATGTAGTTGAGGAGAGTCTCTGCAGCAGAACCGTGCGGATCAATGAACGCCATCCCTTCCCCACTTTGAATATCCTGGACAGCCATGTTCTCGAGAAGCGTCGACTTACCCATACCCGTCTTTCCGATGACGTACACGTGGCGCTGACGATCTTTTGCTTTTATACCAAACGCGACGTTTTTTCCGCGCGCATCAGTACGCCCAAAGAACGTGATCTTTTCAGGATCGAAATGCATATGAAAAGTATAGCAAAAAAACTAGCGGGATAGCGACGTTGTTGTGGCTTCGAGCAATGCTTCTTTCGTGTAGATGTTACTTGGTGCCCATATCATCCATGAATCTACACCTGCATCGTAACTTGCCTGTATCTGTGCTCGCACATCAGCAGCATCGTAGTCGCCTCCATAGTCAAAATCTTGTATCCATGTGCGGAATTTGTCTGCCGTGTATACAGGCTTCTTGTACACTGCAGGTGTTGAAGTGCCAATACGTTCGTGGAGGAACCCATTCACATACGTTGTCGATGCGGTCATGCGATCAACACCTTTTTGCATCGCATACTGCACTACCTTGTATGGGTAGTCATTTGGATTACCGAGTCCAAGGAATGTCTTTGGATAGTGTGAGGGGTACACCATAGGTGCAATAAAATCGAAATAGGGAGCCGCACGATCTTGTATCTGCCCTATCGAGAGATCATCGTAGTTCGTTGTAGTCATGCCAAAGAGGTCTGCGCTCGTCCACGGTGTCGAAGAAGCTCGTCCAGTATTCTCATGTCGCACAAGGCCAAAACGTACCTCTTCATCAAGTCGTTCATTCAGATACTTAAAAAACGCTTCGAGGTTTGCCTGCTTATCAGCTCCGTACTCACCTGCCATACTCGAAGGGAACGCGATGTTCTCCATATCCCCATCTGATGGATACCGCACATAGTCAAAGTTGAGTTCGTCAAATCCTATATTGTATGAGTCAACTGAAAGCTCGACGATATGATCCCAGTACGGGCGTGCCCCTACATCTATAAACGAGAGTCCTTTTCCATCTCTCCATACTGTCCCATCTCTCCTTTGTACTGCGAGCTCCGGATGCTGTGGTGCATAGAATGGATCTTGAAAAACGGTAATACGCCCGATAACAAAAATATTTTTGTCGTGAAGATACGCTATGAATTCCTTCATATCCCGCGCGCCGCATTTTGCCGCAACCCAGGCTGGTTGCCATGCATCCGAAATAGGGTCAAACGAAATCGTTCCGGAGAAATCTTTAATATCAATGATTACTGAATTTATTTCAGTTTCATCGATAAGCTTCACCAGTCGTTCTCGAAAATCGTTTGTACCAACAACACACGCAGTCATGTAAATGGTCTTTACCTGTTCTGGGAGCGGGACATGCTTTACCACTTCGCGTGTATCTTTTGGTACTTCTGGAGTAGGTGTTTCATTACTGACCTCATTCTCTTCCAGTTGCTCACTCACACGATTCACAGCAACATACGAAGACGTGCCGATCGCAGGAACAAATGCTTGTGTGATAAGAAAACCACCTACGAGAACTGTTGCACCAATACCGAGGTGAGTGTATCGCATGGATGTTATACGCGGAGCTTTACTCCGTGATGATGTTCTGGTTCTGGCGTGACTATTTGTTCTACTGGCTCTCTATGCACCTGCTCCACAAATACATCGCTTCGATGTTCCCCTTCTGCATTTGTAATGGAACGGAGGAATGCGGCGCGGCGTAATTTATATCCAAAGAACATGAGGAGAATACCGGTACCGATAAAGATCCATTCTTTCCATTCGCGTGGGATACCGAGAAACGAGGTAAAGAAGACTATAAAACCAAGCAGAAAAACAAATGATTCACGTGACATAGTCACAGTATAACGCACCGTAGGAAATGACGCGAAATCTGGGGAAAACTAGCCCACCATCACCACAAATTCCCCGCGAACATGATCTTCGTGCACCTTAAAATATTGGAGAACTTCCTCCGAGGTACCCGCCACAACTTCCTCATGCATCTTGGTGAGCTCTCGAAATATCTTTACATCCCCTTCCGGGTAATATACTACGAGCGATTCAAGTGTCTTCATAATACGGTGCGGAGATTCATAGAAAATAACAGGAATTTCATATGACGAGAGTGCTTTAAAGAATGTCTCCCTTCCCTTCTTCTGCGGTACAAAGCCGAGGAACACAAACTCATTTCCAGTAAGACCAGAAATAGAGAGTGCAGAGGTAAGCGCTGATGCCCCTGGTATCGCATCCACACGAATACCTGCTTCGCGCGCGCGGATGATGAGAAGTACACCTGGATCAGAGACACCGGGTGTACCCGCATCAGAGACGAGCGCGATGTGCTTCCCCGCTTCAAGATCAGCAATGATTGCCTCATGAACCGTATCACTTGCATGCGCATCGTAGCGCTTGAGCTTTGCTTTGATCTCGTAGTGAGAAAGCAACTTCCCTGTCACACGCGTATCTTCACAGAGGATATAGTCGACTTCCTTGAACACACGAAGTGCGCGAAGAGTGATGTCCTCGAGGTTCCCGATTGGTGTTGCTACCACTGAAAGTCGTCCTCTTTCCATATTTTGATACGCTATCACAGTAATAGATAAAAAGAAAAGTGAGCCTTTGCTGATGGAATGAATCGCGAGGGCTACCTCCTTCGCGCAAGAAATGCGATGGTATCTCTTTCGGAGACCGCATCATCCCGCTCAAGACTCTTATACGAGATAGTATCTACGACCTCGAACAACTCTTTAAATGTTGGAGAGAAATACTGGTCAAGTGTGTGCTTTGGGTATGTGATTGAGACCTTGCCCCCATAGAGCGAAACCCTTACGTATGGAATATCATTCTCAATAACCACATTCGTATCCGCATCAGGATGTGGTATGACGAGCATAAGATACCCGCCGTGCCGCAACACCCTTCCCGCCTCACGGTACGCAACATCACAATCCTTCACATAGTGCAACGAAAAACGTCCTATGAGGTAATCGAAGCTTTCATCTGGATACGAGATGGTTTCCCAAGAACCAACATTCGCTTCTGCTCCACTATCCTGGAGAGACTCTCGAGCCGCAGCGACCATCGTTGGTGATGGATCGATTCCAACTATTCTCGAAAAGCCTTTCGTTCTATACAAAGCCATTTCTGCCCCTCCCCCGCAACCAACGTCAAGGACGGACTTGCCTTCACAATCTATAAGGTGGTCAAAAATAAACTCTTTTCCTAAATCCTGATGCTCTGTGAAAAACCCTTCTTTACTTTTTATGTACGACTCACCAATAGAATCGTACTGGGGTGGGTTACTGCTGTTTTCTTTGTATTCTTCATTATTAGTCATAAGACCATACCTACCAACATAGTTGCGATCTTTGTAATATCACCTGCCCCCATAACAATGACGACGTCGTCCTGTGTAACGCTCTGTTTTACTTCTGCTGCTGCTTCATCGAAAGTGTCTAGTGCCATGGCGTTTTGATTTTTCTCTCGAATTGCTTCCACCAATTTTGCATGCGTTACGCCGGATGTATTCTCTTCTCGTGCAGCATAAATAGGAAGAACGATAACTCGATCAGCACTCGCGAGTACATCAGCAAAATCAGCGAAAAGTGCATGGGTACGCGAGTAGGTGTGTGACTGGAAAACGAGTGTGATTTTCTTATCCGGATAGAGTTCACGTGCGCCCTGGAGAGTCGCTTTCACTTCTGTTGGATGGTGCCCATAGTCGTCATACACCGGAGCACCACCTGCCTGCCGGCCAGGCAGGTTCACCTCACCCTTATATTCAAATCGTCTCCATGTTCCCGCAAACGCTTCGAGTGCTTTTTTGGATACATCTGGAGAGATACCCACAATCTCTGCAGCTGCTTTTGCAGCGGCAGCATTGAGCTCATTATGGACACCGGGAATCTTGAGCGAGAGCATCGGATCAAATTGCTTTCCGTAGTCAATTACCCGCACCGTGACACTCTCCAAAATCGGCGCAATATTCGCACCACTAAAATTCACGACAACTGCTCCCCCTTCCCGTACCCGAAGTGCAAGTTCACGAAATGCTTCTTGCACTGCTCCGAGGTCTTTGTAGTAGTCGACATGCTCGTGCTCGATGTTTGTAATAACAAGAATGTCAGGAGTGAGGGAGAGAAAGTCACGTCGGTATTCACATGCTTCGACAATGAAATACTTACTCTTCCCCGCTCGATAGTTGCTCTTGGTTTTCGAGCGAAGAGAGCCAACAATCGCTGTTGGATCAAGTCCAGCCTCTTCAAAAATATCGATGAGCATCGCAGTCGTCGTCGTCTTCCCATGACTCCCGGCCACTGCAATGAGGTAGTACTCATTTGCCACGAGACCAAGTGCCTCAAAATAATTCATCATTGGTACACCAAATGCTTTTGCAGCAATCATCTCTTCTTGGTCTTTAGACATTGCTTCGGTATACACGATCAGCTCTATATCATCAGAAATATTGCTTCCTACCTGTGAAGCAAAGAAAGTCACCCCCTCAGTGACGAGTGCATCCGTAATAGCCGAAGGAGCACGGTCAGAACCACTCACTATTTTCTTTTCATGAAGAAAGAGCCGAGCCAAACCGGACATGCCAATTCCGCCAATCCCTATAAAATGCGCTTTTTTGATATCACTCAGTTTCATGTTCATATGACTGGATTAGCTTCACAAATTGATCATTCCGATCATACTCATTTTTGAACATTCCAAAGGATGCAAAACCGGGACTAAAGAGAAGCACATCACCTGGTGCGCTTGCCTGAACTGCAACTTCCACTGCTTTGTTGAGAGAGTCGTATACATCACACTCAATCTGATCTTTGAGCTTGTCAGTGCCGGTACCGGTAAGAAGAACTACCTTTTTGCAGTAGTGCGCTATGGGGTCGATGAGCGAGCTTGGATCAACCTCTTTATATGCACCACCAGCGATAAGGATGACGTTCTTTCCGTTTGCCACTGCCTTAAGCCCCGTCTCAGTCGCAAATGGTGTTGTCGCATTATTGTCGTTATACACCTTTACCCCATGTATGGTCGTGAGGTATTCAAGACGACCAGGAACACCTCTGAACGTCACGAGCCCGGAAAGCGCTTCTTCTTCGGTGAGTCCCACTGCACGGAGTGCTTCATATGCAAGTGCTGCATTGAGCCGGTTATGTTCACCTGGCACAGAGAGGAGCATTTCGTCAGGAAGGGTCGATTCATCAGCAAGCGCAACATCCTGTACGAATTGAAATCCGTGCATATGTGCAAAGTTCGTTGCTCTCTCAAACACTTCACGCGTTGTCACTAATGTATCTCCATCTTTTTGATGCATGAAGATATGTGCCTTGTCCTCAAAATATGCATCCATATCTCCATGGTAATAGTTCATGTGGTCCTCCATAAAATTTGTGAACACAGAAATTTGAGGACTTATTTTTGCCCATCCGAAGCCTTGGAGTTGCCATGAGTCGAGTTCCATAACGGCAAGAGAATCTTCTTTCACTTCCTTGAGAAGTTGTAGATTAGATACACCACGAACATTCCCACCGAGGAGCACTTTCTCTCCCGTGATCTCTTGAAGAGCATGGTGAATCATATGCGTCACGGTCGACTTCCCCCGTGTACCAGTTATCCCAATAATTGGAATGTTGGAAATGAGTGCAAAGAGCGCTGCACTCTGCACAATACCCGTACCCTCATTTCGAGCGTGCGCTACAAATGGAGAATCAAGTGGTACCCCTGCAGCGACGAGTATCATGTCGCGTCCTTCAAAATCTTCCATACGATGCTCGCCAAGAACGTATGTGATACCTGAATACTCTTTGAGGGTATCGAGTGAAGTCTGGAGGTCAGCAGCAGATTTCTTATCGGTCACAATAAGTTCTGCACCACATTCATGGAGAAAAGCGACGTCCCCCACCCCACGCCCAAGGAGGCCGAGGCCGAGTACCGTTATCTTCTTACCTTTAAAATATGAAGCGTAATCCATACAATACTGGGCATAATAGCATAGGAAATTATATGGTCACCTTTCCCCATGCTATTCAATATCTGTAAAGTAACTTTGCTATGCTTAGGGGTATATGAACAATACACTTGAATCGCACAAAATATTTCCATACATCGCATGGACACTTGTTGTTGGCTTTGCTGTCTTTACATACATGCTTACAATGCGAGTAAACGAAGAGATTAGTGGACTTGGAGGAAACGTAGAAAATCTTGAAGCGCGCATAGAGCGCCTTGAAGCACAACAGGCACAGTAGTACTAAAAAAAGCGAGTGGATCAAACCACTCGCTTTTTTAGTGCTACTTTTGTTGTTTGCGTAATTTGTGCGCGTGAGAGGGTAAAACAGTCTGGGAGACTGTTTTACAACCTTGGACCTTTCGAGTGAGCTAGTCTGGGAGACTAGCGCAAGAGGTTGTCGAAATTTTCCAAAGAAAATTTCATACAACCTGAACAGCCGCTGTAGGCGGGCGGTCGAGACAAGGCTCTACCAACCCTCTCGCCTCATAAATATCGGCGAGTCGCTTCGCGAACGGAAAAAACAAAAAGTAGTTTTTGTTTTTCAGCCCACGCGCACAGTAAAACCCTCAGTGCGCGTTCAAGGGGTCGAACCTTGGACCTTTCGAGTGAAGAGCGAATGCTTGGAGCTCTGCAAGACCCTTCTTAATATTTTGTTGTTTGCGTAATTTGTGCGCGTTCAAGGGGTCGAACCTTGGACCTTTCGAGTATCAGTCGAATGCTCTACCAACTGAGCTAAACGCGCACAAATTAAACAAACAAAATATTTGAAGGGTGTACTGATCCTGTAAGGATTTAGAGGATGCTCTACTATCCTATCACTCTGGCGAAGCAGGAGTGATTTCCTCCTGCGTCGGAACCGGGAGAAAAGCAAAACTGTTTGCTTTTCTCAGCCCACGCGCACTGAGGGTTCTACAAATTCAGTAGAAGGATACTACCAAATAGTGATCATTTGAGCAATGAATCACTTGATTTTAAAAATAGCCTGGCGTAGTGTACTAGTCTGGCAACACGATAGGAGGATGTGCATGCCGGTTTTCGGATTGGGACAAGGTAAGGGCGGAGCGGTGCTTGCCGTCACAAGCATGAAATCGCTTCACCTGGGCAAAAATCGCGAGCACCGAGGTCAGGCGCAACGTCAGCAACTGACTCACGAACAGCGCATGGTGAACGGCAAGATTCGTCTCAAAAAGCGATTGCGGCGCATCAAGAATCGACTACTGCGCCTTGCGGGTCATAAAAAATAACGTCTCGAAGTTCAAGCTGGTGCGCGCACCAGCTTTTCTTATGAAAAATAAAGGGCCAGTTCATGTTCGAAACATCGAACATGAACTGGCCCTGGGAGCTGCGACTACTTGTAGATCAGGTACGCAGCGAGTCCGAAGACAGCAAGGGTGAGCCACCACCACGCCTGTCCATTGGGACGAAACAACCAGGTGATGTGCCACCACACACGGCGGAGCAGACTCTTCAGATTCTTCGAGAGCGAGAGGTACTGCGCGTTCACAGCACCCACCCAGCTCCGCGCGAGTCGATCCACATCCCACTCTTCCTCGAGCACTCCGCCACTTGTTAGGGCAATGTGTTTGAGGAGCTGGTCTTCACGCACGCTCAACTTCTTCTCCTTCGATACACAATGGTGCATCTCTTTTTTTATTATAGCATACAATAACACCTTGTCAAATGGAAAACTGAGCTTGTGAGCCATACTTTTGAGGTACAATAGTGGATATGGATATACAAACTTTTCTTATCAATATTCTCGAATTTTTAAATGACACAATCATGCCACTCATGATTGCTGTTGCAGGGCTCTTTTTTATATGGAATGCAACACGATATTTTATTTTTGGTGGCGCAAACAGTGAGGACCAAGAACGAGCAAAGACACTCGCTACATGGGGCATCGCAGCATTTGTGTTCATCATTAGTCTATGGGGTATCGTCAATCTTATCGTTCAAGGACTCAACTTCGATCAAACGACGGTTCCTGTAGACCAAGACTACATACTCGAACGATCACAAGCGTAGGTGAAACTGTTAGTGACTCCTGAATCGCTTGAACGTGTTGATGAGATCAACAATGCTCTGTTTCTGTTCGAAGTCATGGTATTGGGATTCAGAAGCCAGGAGATACTCCTCCATCCTACGCACCTGTTCATGCAACACCTGTTGTTCATCCTCAGTGTGCGTCGCACCACCAGCCATAACTTCCATTACTCTAAGACCGAGCGTTTGTGCCTCACTGAGAACGCTTTCAAGATTTTTTGTTTCATTCCCCTGATCAAGGGCGCCCTGAATGCCTTCAGATGGTTTTCGAAAACTTCCTCCCATCTCCCCTTCTATGCTTTTCATATACTGTATTCTCGCACTTCCCCACTTTGGCGCAAGAGCAAAACGGTATTACAAAACGAAAAAACTGATGCGCTAAACGCACCAGTTTTTTCATGTAGGTATTTTCACCATTGTATGGTGAATGCACACTTTCTTTTGTCTTATCTTGACCAGTCTTTCCCGGTGTATAAATAGCATCTTGTAAGGTTAGCTATTATTCCTTTTTGTGTGGTCAATTGAGCCACACAATGTCGACCAATTAGCCGTTATACGAGTTGGGTCACCCCTTCTCAACGACGTGTCCAATTGGAATTATTCCACGACCAGCTTCCGCTAGCCGTGCCTTGTTACGACTTACTCCCTGTCATCGAACTTACCGTAGGACCACGC